>ERZ772881.1030-NODE-1030-length-27338-cov-14.454972_pt1 | contig 27338 bp, 21 predicted proteins | sample MGYA00580581_ERZ772881 | MGnify/ENA primary metagenome ERZ772881 (study PRJEB29015, sample SAMEA2737668) | human gut metagenome | biome: human gut; feature: human-associated habitat; material: faeces | place: China | collected 2012 ...
TCGCCATCGCGAAATTCCGATCTTGGAGCCGCGCCTGCTTGCGAGACTAAAAGCCGAACCGAGAACCATTACGCTTGGTTCCGGCGAAAACGAACAGACTGTTGATGTAGAGTACATCTTTCACAGTCCGGAGGGAAAAGCGTATATCCCCCGGAACTGGTATGAACGCGAGTATCGACCTTTTATGAAGGCGCTGGTGAAAGCACATCCGGAGATTCCGTCTTTGACACCGCACGAGCTGCGGCATACCAGAGCGACGCTCTGGTCGGCACAGGGCGTTCCACAGCACCTGATCGCAGATCTGCTTGGGCATTGCGATACCAGAATGCTGGAACGGGTGTATAACCACACAACCACGGACACGCTGCGGCAGGCACTGGTTGCAGTACAGACGAAGGAGGGAGAAAGAGCTTGATGGCTCTTTCTCCCTCCATTTTCGCAAAACTGTCGTATTTTTGTCGTACAATCGATTTAGCCTTATAGGCTGCTTGAAAACGTCAAACTTTTAATGTCAAAAGAATAAGAAAAAGCTCTAAAACCGTTAGATTTCAGAACTTTCTATGGCAAGCTGCACCCTTTAAGATAACAATGATTTCTCCAGTGTTTTCAAGGGTTTCAGCTACTTTCGGCAATCTTTTTCCGCGTTGGCGCAGCGTACTGTTTAATGGTCACTGTGCAACCCAAAAAGATATTGCATAACCTAGTGCAAACGCTGCTGCAACCGATGTTGCAAGTTATTTTTACATTTTGCATTGGCATAATCAACAAATATTATAATGTAAAATTTGGCAATATCAGCAAAAAACTCAGTTTGCTGTTCATGAATTACGGGAATTTGACAACGCGCATCAAAATCCATCTGGCACAGTGCATGGAGACGAGATTTGCTAAGGATGTTTTCTGCCAAAAATAAGCTCGTCAGCCTGTGCTTCACAGGCTGGCGAGCGGAGCGGGGCGACCTATGCTGAACCTGTCAACCCATGTGAAGGTAACAAGTCCATGCTGCGGCAGCAACAGATTGGCCTTCCATACCTGCTCTTTTAAGGTTTCCAGCATCAGAACACCTCCACAGCTGTTTTCTCAACAGAAAGTGCTCGGACATACTTCCGAACAAATTCTTCAAAGCCGGCTATGTCCGCTTCCGTGGCCATGAGGGTGGAGGATTTGGCGGCGGCGAAGACCTTGTCCAGATAGTCCTCCAGCGGCTCGCCTTCGGACTTCCACAGACCGTAGGCTGCCAGCAGCGCCATTGCCGTAGGGGCCGCCTTCGCCGGCGGTCTCCATGACGGACACCGGTGCGCCCACAGCCGCAGACAGCATCCGCTGACCCACACCGGGGGTCTTGAAGAAGCTGCCGTGGCCATAGAGCTTGTCGATGGTCACCTGCTCCTCGCCGGTCAGAATGTCCAGACCAATCTTCAGGGATGCCAGCGCAGACAGCAGGTGCGTCCGCATGAAGTTGGGCAGGGCGAATTTGCTGTCGGGACGGCGCAGAAAGAGGGGGTCTGCCCTCGTCCAGACCGGTGATGTGCTCGCCGGAGTAGTAGTTGTAGCTCAGCAGACCGCCGCAGTCGGTATCGCCCTCCAGAGCCAGATTGAACAGCACCGGGAAGATCTTGCTCTTATCGGCATCCATGCCCATGGCCGCGGCAAACTGGGCGAAGAGCTCCACCCATGCGTTGATGTCGGAGGTACAGTTGTTGCAGTGCACCATGGCCACCGGCGCGCCTGCCGGGGTAGTGACCATGTCGATTTCCTCGTGGACACCCAGCTTGTGATCCACCACCACCATGGCAAAGTCGGAGGTACCGGCCGACACATTGCCGGTCTTGACCCGGACGGAGTTGGTCGCAACCATGCCGGTACCGGCATCACCCTCGGGGGGAACCATGGGGATACCCGGCTGCAGGATGCCGGTGGGATCCAGGAAGGCAGCACCCTCTGCCGTCAGGACACCGGCATCATCGCCGGTGCATAGCACCTTGGGCATGATGCTGCGGAAGTTCCAGTCGAAGCCCTTGTCGGCAATCAGGGCATCAAACTTCTCTGCCATACCGGTGTCGAAATCCATGACCGTGCTGTCGATGGGGAACATACCGGAGGCCTCACCGATGCCGATGACCCGCTGACCCGTCAGCCGCCAATGGATATAGCCGCAGAGGGTGATGAGATAGTCCAGACGGGGCAGGTGGATCTCGCCGTTCAGAATGGCCTGATACAAATGGGCGATGCTCCAGCGCTGGGGCACATTGAAGGCGAATTCACGGCTGAGAATACCGGCAGCCTCACCGGTGATGGTATTGCGCCAGGTGCGGAACTCTGCCAGCTGATTGCCGTCGCGGTCAAAGGGCAGATAGCCGTGCATCATGCCGGGAGATACCAATGGCACCCACGGTGGTCAGTTTCTGGCCGAATTTGGCTTCCACATCGGCAGCCAGAGCAGCAAAGAAGCCCTGCAGACCGGCGTGGATATCTGCCATATCGTAGGTCCAGATGCCGTTTGCCAGCTTGTTCTCCCAGTCGTAGCCGCCGGAGGCGATGGGCAGGTGGTTCTCGTCCAGCAGGACGGCCTTGATGCGGGTGGAGCCAAGCTCCAATCCCAGAACGGTTTTTTCAGATCCATATCCGGTACCATCAGAACGGATTTTCCGTACCATAGGGCAGAGATTTGGGCTGGTTATAGGCGATATCCTGCACGCCGAAGTACTTCAGAACCTCAAACAGCGCCTTGCCGCAGTGGGCAAATGCCACAGCGCCATGGTGGGGATAGCGCTTCTGGATCAGCACATGACGATAGAAGCGGCCCATTTCGGGAATAGCAAAGATACCAATGCCGCCGAAGCTGCGGGTTGCAACAGGCAGAACCTCGCCTTCTGCAATATAAGACCGCAGATTGCCCTCGGAATCACACTGCAGACGATAGAAGGTAATCTCGGAAGCTGCAATATCACCCTCTAGCGTACCGCGGGTGAAGTCAGGCTCAGAGCCCACAGGCTCCAGCAGACGATGCTGGATCAGCTGATACCGGACGGCACACTCGCCGCACATTTTGCAGCTGGGAGTATTGCCGCAGTGGAAGCCCATAAAGGTATCCTTGATGTCATAATCAAACTTACCGGCAATTTTTTCATCGTAAATGTACTTGGGAACAGAGTTATTGATATCCAGCAGGGTCACAGCGTCCATAGTAACACAGGCACCGATATACTCGGAAACAGCACCATAGATATCCACTTCGCAGGCAACGGGAATGCCCTTGGCTGCAAGTCTGGAGTTGACATAGCAGGGCTCAAAGCCGAACTGCTCCGGGAATGCAGGCCAGCACTTATCAGCAAAGACCACATACTTCCGCGCACCCTTGTGTGCTTCTGCCCAGTCCAGCAGTGTCAGCTCAAACTGTGCCATCCGCTTCAGCATATCGGTGTAGATCTTGTCTTCACCCATCTCTGCCAGCATATCGGCACAGACTTCGGGAATTCTGGGGTCGGCTGCGTGCTTCTTGTAGGCAACCAGAAGATCCAGTTCGGAGTTCTCTTCGATCTCGATGCCCAGCTCATATAGACCCTTGATGGGTGCGTTGCAGGCAAAGAAGTCCTGCGGACGGGGACCGAAGGTAATGACCTTCAGGTTCTGGATACCGATGATGGCGCGGGCAACAGGAACAAATTCCTTGATCATGTCGGCGCATTCCTCGGCAGTGCCCACAGGATACTCGGGGATGTATGCCCTCAGGTGGCGCATACCCAGATTGTAGGAGCAGTTCAAAACGCCGCAATATGCATCGCCTCTGCCGTCAATCAGATCGCCGTCGCCTTCAGCGGCAGCAACATACATGGTGGGACCGTCAAATTTCTGGCACAGCAGGGTTTCGGGGGTTTCGGGACCGAAGTTGCCGAGGAACACCACCAGTGCATTGACGCCGTTGGCCTTCACATCCTCCAGTGCCTTCAGAGCATCCAGTTCATTTTCCACGGTGATGGGGCATTCATACAGACCCTCACCATAGGCTGCTACGATATTCTTGCGGCGCTGGGTGGACAGAGCAATGGGGAAACAATCGCGGGAAACAGCAATAATGCCCAGTTTAACTTCGGGAATATTTGTAAACATAATGATATCCTCCTAAGAATGTAATGTTAATCTGCATTCAGATCAATATTTTTACCGGTCAATCCAACATAGGCACCGGCAGCGGCTTCCGCTGTGTCCGGATGTGCCAGCAGCCACTTGTTGGAAGCCCACAGCAGCTGATCTTCGCTTGTCCGGATTTTGATATCGGGCTTATAGCCATTGGTTCCCATCGGCAGCGCCACCAGAACCCGGAAGCCTTTATCGGCATCCACATGACAAGGAGCATAGTGCAGGGTGGTTGCATAGCATTCCACCATAACACCCTTCGGAACTCGGAATGCTTTGACCTTGGCGGTGTCCAGCAAGCTATCCACGATCTCATCCTGCTTGGCAAGCAACAGGATGAAATCTTCTGTACCCAGATTGAACTCAGAGTCCCGATGATATTCCAGACAATTCAGCTTGGTATTGTGTCCATTGCACCATCCCAGCTGGACAGGCATCCCGCCAAAGAGGCTGCTGGAAATCTCAGTCATAAACGGCAGTTTCTGTAGATTTTGGTCGCAGGCCGTGTACACCACTCCATCCGTGACTGGCGTTTTGGACAACGCTTCCAGCAGTTCCTCTACAGGGAAACCGACCTGCACCTGACCATAGGGCTTAAACTCGGGATCATAAACAGAATAGATCTTCATGTTGTGTTCTCCTTTTAACAGGGGAAATATTTCTTTACAAGCAGGATAAATCTTTCGGAACGCCTGATAGCGCTTCTCATATCTGGCAACCAGATCCGGTTCCGGTTCCACCGTATCCGTCAAGGAGACCAATGCATCGCATACTGCCTGCACCGTGGGGTAAACACCGCAGGCTAAACAGGCTCACACGATTCCTTCTTTCTGATTTGGTATTACAATCCTCTTCAACCACGCTGTACAGCTCTGTATTCCTGTCGTGAAAGAACAAGCCGATGAATCTTCTCTTCGCAAAAATCCATCGGCTTGTTTTCTGCAACATATACATGTACCTGCGATTGGAGTTTTTACCGGATATCCGACTTATTCTCCACCACTTCAATCGTGAATGTGTACTCGCGCTTCTCTCCCGGCATCAGGAACTCCAGTTCGCCGCGCTCGCGGGCTTTTGCTCGTCCCTCCGGCTTCTGGGTGCTTGGTTCAAGGCCAACCACATAGTCGCCCTTGCCCATCATCTTCCACAAACCGAAATAGCGGAACTCATCTGTATGGAAGCGAATATTGACACCCAGGTTCAGCTTTTCATTCCAGAGTCCGCAGTAAGCTTTGCCGCAGGCATTAAAGTCCAAATAGAAAACCTGTTCCTGATATCCTGCTGTCGGTTTTTCATAGGAATGATACTGTGCAATACCCTTGGCAGCCTCATCATCTCGCGGGGTAACAGCCGCTTTTTCATGGACAAGTACCGTACCCTCACTCACCAGCGGGAAACCAAAGTTGAGATGATACAACAACATAAACGGCTGCTTATCAAATCCGCAGTTCTCAACCACATCATGTACTTCCAGTACTGCCGAATCCATTGTCGTACGGAACTCCCGTCTCAGCTTGATGTTCTCACCGAACATCTTGCTTTCGCTTACCTCTCCGGAGACAGAAAGCACATATTCATCGCCTTGCCAGCCCTTGCTGACGCTGACATTCTCCGCAGGAATATTGCTGATCCGGCCATGCAGACCCAGCTCTTCACCGGCATCCTCACAGGGTGCTCCCATATAAGTCAGGCCACAGGTTGTCAGCAGGCCGCAGGTAAAACCGCGGAGGAAGCCAAAGCCATCCTTTTCGAAATACGCCGGATGCACAACGCCCGATTTGGAGATGAAAGACAGCGGAATACCCTTATAGCTGGCCCACGCAATATCCATGCCGCGGGTCGGCAGAACGCTGAATGCCAATCCTTTTGCTGTCTTTACATCAATCACGCGCACGCCGTCTGCCTTACCTGCAGTCAGCACCCCTTCTCTTACATCTGCAAGCTGGGAAAGATCTCCTACATATTCACGGAGCTGAACAGGATCGTAAGAATGATGAAATACTTCCATAAGTACACTCTCCCTTATTATTTCAGAATAGTCAGGGTATCAGTCCGATCCGGAGAACGGTCTCATCTCTGTTTTTGATGAGTTCAAATCCCTTCTCCACATCCTCCAGTTTCAGCTTGTGGCTCACAAACTCATGCAGCGCAATCTGACCGGAAGCGGAGAAATCCAGCATCTTTCTGAATGGAATTTCATTGTAGCTGTATTCGTGACCGGCCGTAAAAATAGCAGCCATTTTTTCATGCAGCTGGAAGAAATCAAACTCAAATGGTTCGCACTTCACGCCGAACATGCCGATACTTCCCTGCTTCTTCAGCCAGCGTATACAGTCGTTCATCGTTTTTCCCATACCGGCAAAGTCCAGCGTCACATCGAAGCCCTGTCCGTCAGTCAGTGCTGCAAGACGATCCTCATAATCCTCCTGCAGCGGATCCAGTACAACCTGTGCACCGTATCGTTTTGCCAGATCTCTCTTATGGGCATTGATATCTGCCGCCACAATCAGGGACGCTCCGGCAATCTTTGCAAAGGCCGTACCCAGAAGGCCGGCACAACCCTGTCCAATCAGAAGCACCTTGTCTCCCATTTGAACTGTTTGCCGGATCAGTGCGTAGGCGCATGCAGAAACCTCGAACATGGAACCCTCTTCAAGACTAACGGAATCCGGCAGCTTAATGAGTGCATCTTCCGGAAATGCCGCATATTCTGCCATGCAGCCGTAGCCGCCTTTACAGGCAACCCTGTCGCCGGGATAGAAACGATTCTTCAGCGCACTTCCCACTTCCACAACAACGCCTGCTGCTTCGTGACCAAGGATGAAAGGATATTCCAGTCCGTTGTCATAGGTTCCCTGCACCATATGCGTATCCGTCTGGCTGCAAATGTTGGCAATCTTGATCTGAACCAGAACTTCGTTCTCCTCAATGCGTGGCATCGGAACCTCTTTCACAGAAATTTGATTGACGCCTTCTACGACAACTGCTTTCATTTCAACACTCCCTTTCCTATTACTCTGCCTGAAAGTTCTGCTTTCGGATGACAGAGAAATCTGTTGTACCGAACCGGTCCATCAGAGCCCAATAGCCCTTCAGTGCTACCGCCTGAATCCAGGGGAAGCAGGTCTTATTGCCCTCACCTTTCCAGCGGTGACCAAATCCGGTGGATTCTGCAAACATGGGATCGTCCACAGCAAACCAGCTGACCAGAACGCCTTCCTCCTGCAGTCCGTAATACTTATAGCCCCAGTCCTTTTCCGGCAGAGATACGTACTGATTACAGCCATGCCAGTAGAGTTCTGCCGCGGTCAGCAATTCCTGATCCTGTGCCAGCACGGCGATCTCTGCAATCTCACAAACGCACATAAGCTGGAACGGATGGGTGTAACCGGCACCGGGGGTATCACAGGCACCAATACCGGTGCTGCGGAATCCATAACGAGCCAGCGTGCTGTCCTTCGGCATGGGAATATCCCACAGACAGACCCAGGAAGCGCAGAAATGTGCCGCGTCGATGGCGCCTTCCAGGAACACCTGCTTCTTGGTGGCCTTATACAGAGCCAGCATACCAAACATCGGGTACATCATGCTCTCATTGTCAATCAGCTGACCCTTTGCATAGATGGAATCATGCACACCGCCGTTGTAGCGGACTGTATCGATGTGAACCTGCTTGACAAACAGGCCGGCGCGTTCCGCAGCCTCCAGATAGCGGACATCCTGGGTAAGATGATACATATTCACCAGCAGCGGGATGGTCGTACCGGTGGTAGACCGCTGTTCCCACAGCTGTGTGCCGAACCACAGCTTCGGCTCGGTAATGGGCTTGCCCGTCAGATCGTAGGCGCGATACCAGGATCCATCCGGTTCCTGCACGCGGAGCAGGAATTCGCAGTAGTTTCTGACTGCATTGATCCAGCTCGGATGCTCCACACCGCGATCCTTTTCAAACCGATAGATCTTCAGCAGTGCATCTGCATCTTCGTTCATGCAGCGCAGATAGGAACCTTCCAGTTCCTGCAGCTTTTTGATCACTTCATAGCGGTAGTCATAGAGCGGTCCCATCAACTGCTTCAATTCGTCTCCGACCGCATAAGCCAGCGGCAGCAGCAGGCCGGTCCACCAGAAATTGACCTGTTTCTGATCCACGTTGTAGAGATTGTAGAACATTCCGCAGGAGGGAATGTGGATCTTATCTGCAAAGAAATCTGCGATTTTCAGAGCGTGATCCACATAAGTCTTGTTGTCATGTGCCAGACCGTACCGCAGCACATTATACGCGTTCAGCACATTCTGACCGGTAAAGCCGTACTGGATGATATTCTCCAACTGATCGCCCTGCTGCGGATGGCAGTTCAGCACATAGCCGGCGGGACAGTTGGGATCTTCTTCCGCAGTCTTTTCCACATAATAGCGATCCAGCGCTTCCAGACGGTATTTGTTGATTGTCTCAATGGAGGTCAACAGCTCCACGGGCTTTGGTTTGGTTTCGCGAATGACATTTCGGATTCCTTCCCAGCAGGCCGCATTGAAGCCGGCAGAAGCATCCGATACCAGCAGTTCATAGGACACTTCCAGCACCTCACCCTGCTCCATGGGCCAGAATGCACCAATGGGAATCGGATGGATGATGTACAGAGCGATACAGGTTGTCTCATAGAACGGATAGCAGGCTCTGAAGCGAACGTTTTTCTCTTCTTCTCCCCAAATGCCGATGGAACCGATGTCCGTCTTCTGTAAAAAAACATTTGCCTTTTCTTCCCGCTCGGGATAGGAATCATAAACCGGCAGGGTATGTCTGCCCAGGAATACGGCCTTCTTCTGCTGTTCACTGTAGGCCATCATGCGCGGATAGTTCATCCGGTCATCACGATACAGCAGCTTTGTCGTATGGAAATAATCCTCTACACCATCCAGATCCAGATCGTTCTTATCAAAGATAGCGGGAGGAGAGAAATACCGCAGATCCCGGAAGGTCGGCTGATCCTGCGGGAACAGGTCGCCGCTGAGCATCAGCCGGACGCCAGCTGCGCTTCCCTGTTCCAAAATCGTCAGCTTTCGCTTCAAGACGATACGGTCTTCACGCTGTTCATACTGATCCTGCAGGGCCAGCTTTCCGTACACATCGCTCTGAATCTCTGCCGTGCAGACGGTAGTCTGACCACTGCACTGCACCGTATCATAAGCACCCGTATAAACATGGGGTTCAGCTTTCGGGTCTCCATCCCAGAATTCCAGTTCTACCGGATCGGAGATCAAAAGAAACGGGTTGTTTTCCTCTATAAAAAAGCGAACCGTCTGATTCTCAATTCTGTAATTGTGCATTTCAAATCCTCCTGTCCTTCCTTAGTCTGTCAGATGAATTGCCTTGGGGGCTTTGGTAACCCATACCCGCATCTCTCCCTCTCCACGGTTGGCCCATGTATAGTAAGGAACAAATACGAGTTTCTGCCTGTGAACCGGCATCAGCTGTTCCTCAAAGTAGAGTGGCTGCTCATTTTCGCAGCAGACACGAACACCGTCTGCTTCAACCTTGACAATCCTGCCAAGGTTCCCCATTTCCTCTTTCTCAGCAAACCGAACATTCTCCCGCAGGAACAGCAGGTGCAGATTGTCCCCGTTGTCCCACTGCTCCAGACAGTAGACAATGGGGCCGCGCATCACGGCAATCTTTCCAAAATCTTCCCGCACAAGGGGATTGGCCTGCATACAGGTGACCGGCATATCCAGCCGGATCTCCAATACGCTGTCAGCCTCCCATGTACGATCAAGATACAGATAACCAAATTCACACTTTGAAGGAATCTTTTCCCCATTCAGCTTCACCGTATAGCTTCTGCACCAGCCGGGAATATGGACACCCAACCGGAAGCGCGTGGGCTCTGCAGCCTTGACGGCGAAGGAAATATTCCCGTTCCACGGATAGCCGCTCTCGACTGCCAATTCTACCTGACGGTTTGAGAATTCTGTTTTCAGTGTGCCGCCCAGGAAAAGGTTAACCCAGAGCGTATCTGCATTCTGCGTAAATGCATAAGTGGGAAGGGATCCAATCAGACGGGCCAGATTGGGCGGGCAACAGGCGCAGCCAAACCATTTCTGTCGCTGAGTTTTCACATGCCGGTGAATCTGGTCTTTCTCACAAGCCTCCGGCACAACCTCCAACGGATTTACATAGAAGAAGCCTTTCCCATCCAACGCCATGGAACTGAGTACGCCGTTGTACAGCGCACGCTCCATCACATCTGCGTATTCCCCTCTGGGTTTCATCTGCAGCATTCTTCTTGCAAAAAAGATCAGACCGATGGCTGCACAAGTCTCGCTGTATATGGTGTCGTTGGGCAGATCATAGGGATAGGAGAAGGATTCTCCATAGGCCGACGCGCCGATTCCGCCGGTGATATACAGCTTTCTGTTCCGGATATCCTTCCAGATCGCATCGCAGGCATCCTTCAGTTCCTCATCCCCATCAATCCGGGCAAGATCCGCCATGGCGGAATACAGATATACAGCCCGAACCGCGTGACCTTCGGCAGTCTTCTGCTGACGAACCGGCAGACCCGCCTGATAGTACTGATACTGGAAATAGCTGTCCTCCCACGGGAAGCTGTTATTCTGCTTTTCTGTCTCTTCCCGGAAGAAAAGCGGTTCCTGCCCTCTCTCGTTGATAAAGTACCGGGCAAAGTCCAGATATTTCTCTTCTCCGCAGGATTCATAAAGCCGAAGCAGTGCCATCTCCAGAATCTCGTGGCCGGGATATCCCCGCAGCTTGTCCTCCCCCAGATGATCCATCATAAACGCAACATATTTCAGGCAGGCCTGCAGCAGCTTGTCCTTTCCCGTTGCTTCCTGATAGGCAATACCGGCTTCCAACAGATGACCCAGACAGTACAGTTCGTGGTTATCCTTCAGATTGGTCAGCCGATTCTCCACGCCATTGATCGTATAATAGGTATTCAGATAGCCATCCGGCCACTGGGCGCTGCAGATCAGATCGATCGTCTCATCCACAGTCTGCTCCAGTGCTTTATCCGGTGTCTGTATCAGAGAATACGCCGATGCTTCGATCCATTTTGCAGCATCGCTGTCCTGAAAGACATAGCCCCAGAAACCGTCATCCAATCCTTCCCGAGAACCGCCTGCTGCAATAATTTTTGCAGCAATTTCAAAATTCTTCAGGCAATGGCTGGGAGGTGCATTGGGGATTCTATCAGACAACGCATCAAACTGATACGGCAGCACGGTATTGCGTACCCGCTCAGTGATTTCAGACCAGAACGGATCGGAAACGGAAAAACATTGCAGCGGAATGGGTCTTGTAAACACAGTGTTTCCCATGGTATTTTCCTTGAACAATTTCTATTGATAGATTATTTTGTATGGACGCAAGTGTCTCAGGACTTGCCTCTGCCGAGTTTTGCCATCTTCAGCGTGTCAAAATACACTGCCAGCAGGATCACGATGCCCTTTGCAATGGTCTGCCAGTAAGCCTGGACATGCAGCATGTTCAGACCGTTGTTGAGGAATGCAATGACCAGTGCACCGATTAGGACGCCGCCTGCGGTACCGATACCACCATTGAAGCTGACACCGCCCAAAACGGCAGCAGCAATGGCATCACACTCATAGCCGTCACCGGCAGTCGGCTGACAGGAATAGGTTCTGGAGGACAGAACAACACCGGCCAGAGCAGCCAGAATACCGGTCAGCAGATACACAACCACAGAGATGCGCTGCACCTTGATGCCGGAATAGATGGCTGCAGACTTGTTGCCGCCGATGGCGTACATTCTGCGGCCGAACTTGGATTGACCAAGCAGTATCGCAACAAATGCCAGAACGATAATCACAATCCACACGGGAATCGGGAGCCCCAGAATGCTGCCGGTGCCAATGTTGGTGAAAGAAGGCTCGTAGCACATGATCGTTCTGCCATCAGTGAGCAAATACACCGTACCGCGGAAGCACTGCTGGGTAGCCAGCGTGATGATGAAGGGAGGAATCGCGGTATAAGCGACCAGGAGGCCGTTGAGCAGGCCGCAGAAGGCACCAAAAGCAAGGGTAATGAGCAGCGCCAGATAGGTGGGCATGCCCACATTGATCATCATGACGCACAACGCACCACTGAGTGCCAGCACACTGCTGATGGACAGATCGATACAGCCAATAATCAGCACCATAGCCATAGCCAGAGACAGAATGGTGTTGGTGCTGGCCTGTCTGAGAACAGAGAGCAGATTGGCTTTAGAGAAGAAAGAGTTGCTGATCAGGGACAGAAGTACGCCCATCACAATCAGTGCACACAAAATCATCGCATTCCGCTTAAAATAGCGCGTAATCGGATTGTTGTATGCCATGCGCTTCAGATCACTTTTGTTCATGTTGATAACCTCCCGTAGCATAATGCATGATACTTTCCTGAGTTGCCTCTTCCTTTGACAAATCAAAAATCTTAACCAGCCGCCGTTCACACATAACAGCGATTCTGGAGCTCAGATTCAGAATTTCGGGCAGCTCAGAGGAAATCATAATAATCGGCACGCCCTGCTCTGCAATCTTGACCATCAGATGGTAGATTTCCGACTTTGCGCCCACATCGATACCGCGGGTCGGCTCATCCAGAATAAGAACTCTGGGTCTGGTCGCAAGCCACTTGGAAATAACCACTTTCTGCTGGTTACCGCCGCTCAGCTCAATCACATTCTGATCCAAACTTGCCATCTTGATGGAAAGCTGATTGATATAAGAATCCAGAAGCTTCTTTTCTTCGTTCTTGTTTAGAATCAGGTGCTTGATCAGACGATCAATCACCGTAATCGTCATGTTGTACTTGATCGTATTTGTTAGGAACAAGCCCTTTTCTTTTCTGCTTTCCGGAACCATGGCAACACCGGCCTGAATCGCATCGCGGGGCGTCGACAGATCCAGCTTTTTGCCGTCAAACAGGACCTCACCGGAACGGATCGTGTCAATACCAAACAGGGCTTCTGCCAACTCGGTTCGACCGCTTCCCACCAGACCGGAAAGACCCAAAATCTCACCTTTGTGCAGGGTGAACGATACATCCTTCACACGATCGGTCGTCAGGTTCTTTACTTCCAGAACAACATTACCCTGTTTTGTTTCAAAACTGGGATAATAATCGCTTATTTCGTGGCCCACCATATTGCGGATGATCGTATCGTAGTCCAGCTTATCAATACTCTCTGTTAGAATATGACAGCCATCCCGCATTACAGTCACGCTGTCAGCAATTTGGAAGATCTCGTCCATCTTGTGCGAAATATACACAATGGCAATACCTGCTTCTCTCAGCTGACGGATCTGCTCAAACAGCTTATCAACCTCACTTTCTGTGAGGGAAGAGGTGGGCTCGTCCATCACAATGATGCGAGCCTTCGTGGACAGCGCACGGGCAATTTCAACCATTTGCTGCTGAGAAATACTCAGTTCTCTCACCAGCGTCTGTGCGTTTACATTTTTAATATCCAGCGTTTCGATCAGCTTCTGGGTCTCTTCATAGGTTTTCTTGAAATCGACCAGACCGCCGCCGCTGCTAAATTCTCTGCCGAGGAAAATATTTTCTGCAATGGACATGTCCTGAACAAGGACAATCTCCTGATGGATGATTGCGACACCCAAATCCTTCGCAACTTCTACAGATGTAATATCCTGCTTCACTCCATCAACATAGGTTTCTCCGGAATCCTTCATGTAGATTCCGCCCAAAATCTTCATCAACGTCGATTTTCCCGCGCCATTCTCTCCCACCAGTGCACGGACTTCGCCGGGAACCAGAGAGAAACCAACATCGTGAAGGACTTGGACACCAGAAAAACTTTTGTTGATTTTCTTCATTTCCAAAACTTTTTCTTTGTTCATCACGTTTTCTCCTTGACTTCATCGGCAGGGGGGATACCCCTGCCGATATAGACGTAACAAGTACTGCCGAATTAAATGAGCGAATTAGCCCCAGTAGTTTTTGTACTCATCGTAGTTGGCCTGGGTAACAACGGTGAAGTTCAGGCTGGGCTTGCCATCGGTCTCGCCGGTCTCCAGGATATCAATGGCGTACTTGCTGGCGATCTCAGCCATCTCACGCATGGGATAGATGGCAGTGGCGTCCAGAGAGCCGTTCTTCATGGCCTGCAGTTCGCCTTCGTAACCGTCAATGCTCACAACAAAGATATCATCATTCTTGCCCGCGGACTCTATGGCAGCGGCAACGCCGATACCAATGTTGGTGTTAATGCAGAAAATGCCGCGGAGATCGGGATACTTCTGCATGCAGTCTTCAGCAAAGTTCAGACCGGACTCAACAGCAACATCCAGGCCGTCGAACTCTTCGAGGATCTCAATGCCGGGGTACTGACCCAGAGCATCACGGAAGCCGTCGGATCTTTCAGCGCAAACGAAGGAGGAGTTGAAGGTGTACATGACGACACCGCCTTCACCGCCCAGATCCTCAGCCATGATTTCGCCCAGCTGATAGCCTGCGGTGTAGTTGTCGGCAGTAATGTCAGCTGCCAGCATATCCAGCAGAGAATCGTCCAGGAACTGGCTGACATTCAGGTAGGGGATGCCGGCAGCCTGGCAGGCTTCCACGGCGGGACGAATGCCAACGGAGTCAACAGCGGCGCAGATGATCATGGCAGCGCCTTGGTTGATGATGTCTTCAATGTCGCTGATCTGCACAGCCTGATCTTCCTTGCCGTCCAGAATAGCAACTTCGCACTTGCCGGTAGCTTCCAGAGCAGCCTTGATCTCGTCGCCCAACAGGCGCAGACCAACGTTGGAGTAGTCGGACAGGGACACGCCAACCAGCTTCTTGGCTTCTTCGGCGGGAGCATCAGCTGCGGGAGCATCGGCTGCGGGAGCATCGGCTGCGGGAGCGTCAGCTGCGGGAGCGTCGGTCTTTTCCTCGGCTGCACAAGCAACCATGCCCAGAACCATGATCAGGGCCAGAAGAATAGCTAATACTTTTTTCATTTTTTTACTCCTTTGTGTTTTTTATTATGTTGGATCTTCCTTCCGGCTTGTCGGTTTCCCGCGATGTATGATCGTTTTGCGCATAAACGACACGAATGCATCCATTTTCGGCGCCGTTGTGATGCAATTCAAAACATCCAGGGCATCCGGACATAACCGTCAGGAGGATACCAATACAATCCAAATAATATATACGAACGATTATCTCTACTGAACAGCGGTTGTATTCAGATTGTTTTCGTTTTTTTATAGCGATTTACTTGTTAATTCTTGTTTTCTTTTTTGAATGGAGTATAATAGTCGAAAGGAATAGCAAGTTCCATTACCTTGGCTAACAGGAGATGCAGCTATGTTCGTTAGTGAGCGACAAAATGAAATCCGGAAGGCGTTGTTGAAGCACAAAAAGATCAGTGTTTCCGCATTGGCCAAACGGCTTCACGTTACAGAAGTAACCATCCGAAAGGATCTGGAGCAGCTTGAGCAGGAGGGTTTCCTGATCCGTCAGCACGGTGGCGCTATTCTGAAAGAAGACTTTGACCAGCCAACTGTCTCTGATGTAGTCCCCTTTTCTTTTTCCCCACCTAAATCCAAAACCAAGCGGGATATTGCGCTTCTGTGTGTACAGTACATACAAAACGATGATATCGTGTTTCTGGGCGGAGATGACATTGGATGCCTCATCGCAGAGGAGCTGCAGAAAGCAAAGCACCTGTCTCACCTGATCGTTGTAACAAATTGTCTGTATGTATCGTTCTGTCTGGCCTCCATCCCCTTTGTCACGCTGATTTCACTTGGAGGGCGGATGTACAATCTGAATGGAATACATGCAAATTATGGTGCTTCTTCCAATGCGGTGCTGGAAACATTATACATCTCCAAATCCTTTATTCAAGCCGATGCATTTTCTTATGAGCAGGGATTTATGAACGCTCTGCTGGAGATCAACGATCTCAACAGGCGCCTGATCTCACGAACCGATGAAGTGATCATCACACTGGAAGCATCAAAGATTAACCGACGCTCCTTATATCCCCTGTTGGATATTGAGCATGTGCACACCATCGTCACAAGCAACGAGATCTCCAATGATTTCAAGAAGTATTGCTTTGATAGCGGTACCCGCCTGTTCACAACGCTCGGAACTGTCGTTGAGAACCCTTTGTTCTAGGAGGATCATCTATGTCTCAAATAACCAACCCCATCTTGGCTATCCGGAATATGTCATTTTCTTTCTATGATCAGGATATTTTTCAGGATTTCAATTTAGAAATTTTCCCGGGAGAGTTCCACTATCTCATCGGCCAAAACGCCACAGGAAAAAGCACATTGGTGCGTATACTGGCAGGCCAGCTTTCTTTTCGGCAGGGAACCATTTCCCTCGGAAAAACTACATACAAGCCGCGTTCCCCAATCTCTTCCAAAAAGCAGCAGATTCATGTGATCCATCAAAATATCGGCCTGTTCGACAACATGACCGTATTTGACAATATCTATGTATCCTGTCTGGATACAGATTTGAAAAAGAAGGATATCTGGCGGACCGCTCTTTCGTTGGCCGAAGATTTGAATATCACATTTGATTTGAATTCGTCGATCTATCAGTTATCCATGGCAGAAAAACGGATTGTGGAACTGATGTCCGCTTACATTCTGCATCCGGAAATCCTTGTTCTGGACGATTCGGGCGTGGTCTTTACGGGCCCCACGCGCAAGCAGGTTGTGCTGATTATGGAAAAACTGAAGGCGCTGGGAATAACCATCCTGTACTGTTCTCATCAGATTTCCGATACACTCTCTCTGGCAGACCGGGCAACCATTATTCGCAGAAAAGACCAATACATGACGCTGCAGAAAGGCAGTTTTAATGCAGAGAATATCACGCAATATCTATACGGAGAAAACCGCCTCCGCTCTTATCCCCGGATGTTCTCACAGGATACTCCCGCCCGGAAGCTCTTGTCTGTATCCAATCTTTTCTCCAGGAACGGCATCCTGAAGAACATCAACCTGACGCTCCATGCCGGAGAAATCGTCGGTATCACCGGTATATCCGGTTCCTGCAAATCCCTGCTTTCGCAGGCCATCATCGGCAATGTGCCATTGAAAGACGGCAGTGTATACTGCCATGCCAGCGGTAATTATATCTCAGATCCCACACAGATTTTGGAGGAGGGAATCGGCTATATTACCGACGATCCCCGAAAATCACTTCTGCCCAATTTCTCAACTGTCCATAATATCACAATTTCCAACCTGGATGCCGTTACACAATTCTCCATGCTGAACAGACGAAAAGAAGCATATGCCGGCGAATACTATGTAAATAATCTCGGTATCCCCAACGACAAAAAGCCATCTGTTTTTTACAGCTTTGGCGAACAGCAGAAGATCATTCTTTCCCGTTACCTGTTCAGTAATACCCATATTTTGCTCGCAGATGAACCAACGAAGTCCATTGATACCGGCTCAAAGCTGGATATCTACAACCTCTTCAACTCCTACGTCTCAAAGGGGAACGCTATTTTGCTGTTCTCTTCGGACTTCTCGGAAATTTGCGGCATCTGTGACCGGGTATTTGTACTGCAGAATGGTTCCATCGTAAAAGAACTGGTCCATCCCAATCTTTCCGTATATGAAGTTGCCAAATTGGCCTATCAGGAATAAAGTATATGTTTTTCGGGACCGTTGGAAGGACATTATGTCCTTCCAACGGTATTTTTTTCAGTCAATGGGGGTCAGACCGATACGGAGAATGGTCTCGTCGCCGGAGGCAATCAGATCCAGACCCTTCTGCACATCAGTGAAGGGGAACTTGTGGGTAACAAAGTCACCAAAGTTCACCAGCCCCTTTTCCTGGAAGTCCAGCATCTTCTGATAGGGAACCTTGTTGTAGGCATACTCATGTCCGGTGGCAATCAGCTGGGCGAACTTGCAATGGAACTCCAGGAAGTCAAACGGCACAGGCTGGCAGCAAACGCCAAACATACCGATCGTACCCTGACAGCGGACGCAGTACACGGACTGCTGCATGGGTTTGCACTCGCCGGAGAATTCCATGACCACATCAAAGCCCTTGCCATCGGTCAGGCGCTTTGCCTCACTGACGATATCGACCTCGTTGGGATCCAATGCCAGATCGGCACCATAACGGAGGGATCTCTCACGTTTGAATGCGGAGGGATCGGTAACAACGATCTTCGTGGCACCTGCCAGCTTTGCAAAGATCAAACCAAAGGTACCGGCGCAGCCCTGACCGGTAATCAGAACATGATCACCGGGCTTCACGCACTGGCGAACCAGAGAATATGCACAGGAAGAAACCTCCATCATAGCAGCTTCTTCAAAGGAGCAGCTATCCGGAATTTTGAACATCAGGTCAGGGGTATGTGCCGTGTATTCTGCCATAACACCGGTTTCACCCTTATAGGCCACACGGTCGCCGGGCTTAAAATCTTTTACATTCTTGCCCACTTTCACGACGGTACCTGCGGCCTCATGACCTAGGAAAGCAGGGAAAGGATTTGCTGCGGGGTAAATACCCTGGATGATATGGGTGTCCGTCTTGGTGCAAATGCATGCCAGCCCCATCTTGATCAATACCTGATCGTCATTGATCTCCGGTACCGGAATGTCCTTTACGACGACTTCATTTACCTTTTCTACAAATACACACTTCATTGCTGTTTTCACTCCTCCAGAAATATTCGACTAATGTTACATTTCTGCCATCCGGTCGCCCAGATCAGCCAGGTCTTCACTCAGCATCTTGAAGCATTCATAGCGCTGATTGTAAGCTTCCATCGTCTCCTGATCGGGCACCACCACTTCTTCAATTTCATGCAGTTCATCAATTCTGTCGAAGTTCTCCCACAGACCACAGCCGACTGCTGCACAAGCAGCTGCGCCAAGTGCTGCTGCCTGCTGATCCACATTGGATTTCAGAACAGTAGTGCGATAGATATTCGCATAGATCTGTCTCCACAGTGCACTCTTACTGCCGCCGCCAACCAGAAGTATGGAGTCCTCAATGTCGGTCAGCTCGCGGATTTTATCCAGGCAGGTACGCAGGCCATAGGAAATGCCTTCCATCGCTGCACGCAGCATATCCGCTCTGGTGTGAGAGAGATCAAGACCGGCAAAGCCGCCGCGGATTCTGGGGCTCTTGTCCATCGGCATGCCGCCGCCCAGGCTGGGATTGAACAGCAGATTGTTCGCGCCCAGAGGAGAGCAAGATGCTTCCTTAGTCATCAGCTCGTAAACATCCTGCTGGGTTTCCTCAGCCTGCTGCATCAGATCTCTGCAGAGCTGATCCCGCACCCAGCGGAAGCTGGTACCGCCGGAGGTAATGCAAAGTGCAGATGCAAAATAGCCAGGTACCACATGGGCAAATACATAGGGACGGGAGGCCGCTTCCAGAAGAGGTTCCTGGCTCGAAACGGCGATCCAGCAGGAAGAACCGAGGCTGTTATACACTCTGCCTTCGCGGAAGGCTTTTGCACCAAGCGCCATGCAGGAGTTATCCACGCCGCCTGCGACGACGCCGATACCGGCGGGCAGTCCCAGTTCCGCTGCAGCTGCTTCGGTGATCTCACCGATGATCTGTGTGGACGGCAGAACCTCCGGGAAAATATCCTTAGGCAGATCCATTGCAGCAATCAGCTCATCGGAGTACGCCCACTCCTTCAGATCCCAGACACCATAGCCGGAGGCATAGGAAGGATCGGTAGCCAGTCTGCCGGTCAGTTTGTAGTTGACATAATCCTTGGTACCAATGACCTTCTGAATCTTGCTGTACATTTCAGGCTCTTCATCCCGATACCACAGAATCTTGAAGGCTGCATACATGGCAGGCGTAAAGCCGTTGCCGGTCAACATATACCACTTTTCTTCCGGATAATTGGCAAATACCCGTTCTGCCTGCCTGACAGCTCTGGTATCAGACCAGATCGGCGTATACTCCCGAAGCAGTTCACCCTGCTTGCCAATGGGAACCGCACCCAGACTGTGACCGGAAATACCGCAGCAGATAATCTCCTTCGGGTCAATTCCGGATGTGTTGAGCAGGTTTCGGGTGCTCTGCACTACAGCTTTCCACCAGTCCTCCGGGCGCTGTTCGTGCCAACCGGACTGGGGATAAAAAGTATCATAGGGAACAAATTCGCTTGCAAGGCAGTATCCCGCGTCATCATAGAGGGAGGCCTTGTTTCCGCCTGTTCCAAGATCCCAACCAATGATCTTTTTGCTCATTCCATAAACTCCCTTCTGCGGTTTTACTTATGCTTCGATTTCCAGGAACAGCTCGCCCTTCTTTGCAAGCTCGCTTGCTGCATTCAGAATCGCTTCGGTAGAACGCGTTCCGCAACGGGAAACACCCAGAGCCATAATATTCAGGCAGTCTTCCAGCGTCCTGATACCGCCGGCAGCCTTGACCTGCATGCCCTCTGCATGGTCGACCATGATCTTCAGATCTTCCAGCTTGGCACCGGAGCCTGCATAACCGGTAGAAGTCTTAATAAAATCTGCACCGGCAGCCTTTGCAATTTCACAGGCCTTGACAATCTGATCGTCATTCAGGAAATGGTTCTCGAAAATGACCTTCAGCAGTGCATTGCCCTTATGGGCTTCCTCTGCCACCAGCGCAATATCATTCTGCACATAGTCATACTCACCGGACAGGAAACGGCCGATATTCATGACCATATCCACTTCCACCGCACCCTTTTCCACGGCGTCCTTGGTTTCAAATATCTTCGTCTCCGTGGTGCAGGTTCCATGGGGGAAGCTAATGACTGTGGTGGGCAGCACCTTGGAGCCGGCCAGTTCTTCACAGACGATCGGCAGGTCAGAAGGCCGTACGCAAACAGAAATACAATTGTATTCCTTTGCCAGCGCGCAGCCTGCCCGCAGTTCATCAACCGTAATATCCGGGCGCAGCAGAGAGTGATCGATCACATTTGCGACATCCTGCACCGTAATTGCCTTCTTCACTTTCATCGTGTAGCCTCTCTTTCCAAATCAAACATCGTTTTCCAGGCACCATGCATGGCATGATACACCTTTCCGGCCTTCACACAGTCACCAACGCATACAACATTGGGGAATTCCGCAAAGGTTTCCACCTGTGCCTGATCTGCCCGCAGGCCAGTAGCCAGAACCACCGTATCTGCCGCAATCGTCTGAATATTGCCGTCATCGTCCTTATAAGCAACCTGATCAGGCAGAATCTCTACCGCGCAGCTATTCAGCAGAACGGCAACACCGTTTTCCTCCAGTTTGCCGGCAAGAATACCGCGTGCCACCGGATCATGTTCCGGTGCAAGGGCGTCGCGCATCTCCAGAATGGCAACTTCCTTTTCAGGATCGCTGCTCAGGCTCAGTGCCGTCTCGGCGCCAACCATACCGCCGCCGATCACCACAATCTTTTTGCCGATCTGAACATCTGCTTCGCAGACCCGATCGGGCAGAATGGTGTGCTCCACACCCTTTATACCAGGAACAATATACTGGGAACCGACTGCCACGATCACACAATCGGGGTTCAGCTCCCGAACGGCTTCTGCAGTAGCTTTGCTTCCGAGGCGGATCTCCACGTCCAGCTTCTCCAGCTGCCGTATCTGCCATTCCTTGAACTGCTTCAGGCCGGATTTGAACTGCGGTGCACCAGCCTCCACCAGATGTCCGCCCAGTCTGTCGCTCTGCTCAAACAGAACCATTTCATGACCCATCAGGGCACCGACTCTGGCACATTCCATGCCCGCAGTACCACCGCCGACGATCACGATCTTCTTTTTGTTCTTCGTCTTCGGAATCTCGTACTTACGCTCCTGTCCGCACGCCGGATTCAGCTCGCAGCGGATGGGAAGACCCTTCAGCATACGGGAGAAGCAGCCCTCATTGCCGCGGCAGCAGGGACGGATATCTGCCTCCATGCCACGCTTCAGCTTGTTGGGCCAGTTGGGATCCGCAATCAGCGCCCGTCCGAAAACGGCTGCATCAAAGCATCCGTTTTCCAGACAGGTTTCGCCCAGCTCATAGTTCAGTGCACCTACACCAAACACAGGAACCATGCCCTTGATCTCCCGATAAACCTTCTCAATACGGGAGGCCAGAACAGGAGCCTGCACATAGCTGGGGGTAATCATCACATTGCCGCAGGTCTCTCCAAAGCCGCCGGAAATGTTCAAATAATCCACATAAGGCGCCAAAATCTTTGCCGTTTCGGTAGCAGATTCTTCATCCACACCGCCATCCTTGCCATCCGTCACATTCATGCGGACACCCAGAATAAAGTCACGATCCACCTCTTTGCGTGCTGCTTCCAGTATCTCAACCAGAATGCGGGCCCGGTTTGCAACAGAGCCGCCATACTGATCCTCTCTTTGATTGCGCAGCGGAGAAAGGAAGGATGACAACAGATAACCGTGAGCTGCATGGAACTCAACGCCATTGAAGCCTGCCCAGCAGGCTCTTCTGGCAGCCTGTGCGAAGGCATCCACGATCTCTGCAATATCCGCTTCCGTCAGGACTTTGTACTCCTTGCTGGTATTGGCTCCCTCAAACAGGGAGGGGAACAGGATCGGGTAATTGTTGGCAGCCGGGTTGGCCTGAGGGCCGCCGTGGGACAGCTGCAGAATGGCCAGAGCACCTTCCTCGCGGATTGCCTCGGCCAGCAGATTCTTGCCGGCGATCATGTGATCGTTGTACATACCGGATGAAATAATACCGGATCGGCTGGAATATGCATCGACATAGGTATTCTCAATGACGATTGCACCGGCGCCGCCTTTGGCACGCTCCTTGTAGTAATCGATCATATCCTGTGTCACACCGCCATCCGGCGTATTCAGTCTGGCTTCCATCGCCGCCATGACGATGCGGTTTCGCATGACGGTATTTCTGATCCTGATTGGAGTTAACAGTTGGTATTCTTTCAATTCATTTACCTCTAGCCATCGCAAATACGCACTGCCTCTCTTTCTGCCGACACATTGCCCGAAAGAGAGGCGCTGCGCTGCTCATGATCGTTCCGTTACTTTTTGCCGCAGGTCCACTCGATGGCATTCTTCAGAACGGCACGGAAGTTCTCGTTGCCAAAAGCCTCGCCATCGTGGCCCAGGGACATTGCAAAAACTCTGGACTTCTTATAGGTCTTGGCCCATGCCAGAGACTTGATGCTCTTTTCGCAGGTGGTGCTCAGGATGACTTCACAATCGTCGCCACAGCTCGGCAGAAGGAAAGTCTCATCAATCATATTCCAGTCATTCAGACCCTCAGTGATGGGATGTGCAGGATTTTCCACATGAATATCCACATCCACACCGCCAAAGTAGTCAAATCTGCGGTCGGGAATGCTCAGCAGATCATTCCAACCATCCCACTCGGGATGGGACAGAATGGCATGATGCAGAACCACGATGCCCTGACCGGTTTCACCGATCTTGAAGAGCGTATCGCCGATCTTCTTATGGCCGCCTGCAAAGGTCTCTTCCGGGTTGGGCGTCTCCAGAGACATATTGTAGAAGACAAAGCCGTCATACTTATCGTTGTTGCCGGAATAATCGAACTGATAGTTATTCAGCAGCTGGGGAACAATCTCAATGCCTTCCATCTGATCGAACATGGCCTTGAGAGAAATCTCATCAAAGGGGTGCATATCCAGAATTAAGCCAATTCTCAGTTTCTTATCCATATTTACCTATCCCTTTCTGATTTTGAATGTTGTTTTTTCTGTAGGACGGATTACCAGTCAAAATTGTGCGGATCGCCTTCGTAGATATCCTGATTCAGAGAATCAATTTCTTCCAGTTCCTGTGCAGTCAGTTCAAAGTCGAACAGCATGGTGTTTTCACGGATCAGATTCTCATCCGTTGCACCAGGGATTGGAATAACGCCATTCTGCAGATCCCAGCGCAGCACAACCTGAGCCACACTCTTGCCATATTTCTTTGCAATCTCCATTAAAGCAGGATCATTCAGAATCAGACCGCGATGCAGCGGGCTCCAGCCCATCAGCGCAATATCATTCTCCTTACAGAACTGAATCAGCTCTTTCCGCGTGTTGTAGGGATGAATCTCAATCTGGTTGATCATGGGCTTAATGGTGCAGCTGCTGAACAGATCCTCCAGCTGGTCAATTTCGAAGTTGCTGACGCCGATGGATTTGACCTTGCCCTCTGCATAGAACTCTTCCATGTACTTCCAGGATTCCTTATACTTTCCGGGAACCGGCCAATGGAGCAGGTAAGCGTCCACATAATCCATCTGCAGTTCGTTCAGACTGAACTCAATTGCTTCCCGCTGGGTGCCCTGACGCATATTCTCGTTCCACAGCTTTGTCAGAACAAAAATATCCTCGCGTGCAATGCCGCTCTCCCGGATGGCCTGTCCGACTTCACCTTCATTTTCATAGCAGGTTGCAGTGTCGATCAGACGGAAGCCGTTTCTGAGCGCTTTTTCCACAGCTCCGATGGTATATCCTGCGTAGGGCTGACGCTCAACCGTGCAGGTGCCGAAGGCGATGATCGGGATCTCTTTGCCGTTTACAAGTGAATACTTGGATTTCATATCCATGCTAATTCCTCCTTTTTGTTCTTTGGAAACGATTTTCGCTTACTTTTCGATGACTTCAGAGAAAAGCGCCGTCAGTTCGCTGTTGCTGGTGAATACGGGGATGTACTCCATGGGTGCATCGCACTTCACCGTCTGGCCGCCTTCAAAACTCTCACCGGTGTACACATTTTGCCAGCAGCGACCCTTGGGCAGATAGACCTCTCTGCTACGCACGCCTTCGTCCATAATCGGAGCGACCAGCAGATCATCACCAAAGAGGAATTCATCTTCCACATCCCAGCAAATAGCGTCTTCCGAGAAGTCCATGAAGAGAGGACGCATGGGAGGAACACCGATCTGATGCGCCTTATCCATGGCCTTCATAACATAGGGACGCAGACGCTCTCTGAGCAGTACCATCTTCTTTAGGATGACGTAATTTTCTTCGCCAAACCGCCAGATCTCGTTGGGACCGCAGGACTCCACATCGAACAGGCCGGAATCGGCAACCTCGTCTATCTCGCCGGCGGGCGCCTCGAGAGGCTTGCGGTGTCCATGCAGACGGAGAACCGGGCAGAACACACCGTATTCAAACCAACGCACCAGCAGTTCCCGGAAGGAGGGAGATTCGGTATCGCCGCCATAGAAACCGCCAATGTCTGTTGTCCACCATGCCATACCGGAGACCGCCGCGTTCAGGCCGGCCTTGATCTGCAGCTTCAGCATCTTGAAGTTACTCTGGATATCACCGGACCACAGAACCACGCCATACTTCTGGCAGCCTGCCCAGGCACATCTGGTCAGATTGATGACATCCTTGATACCGCTTTCCATCAGACCCTCATAGAAGCCCTGTGCCGCGGCGACCGGGTAATAGTTGCCGACTTCCTTGCTGCTGCCCAGATAATGGCGGTAATTATCAAAGTCGTATGCAGTGTATTCCGGCTCCGTCTCATCCAGCCAGAACATCCGAATTCCATAGGGATCCAGATAGTTCTCTTTAATCTTGCTCCAGACAAAGGCCCGTGCGCCGGGGTTCATGGCATCATAATGCACCGGTGCGCCCAGACAGACATAATTCGTCCGGACACCGCGGTCGCTCTGAATCAGATAACCGCGCTCCTTCATTGCGGCGTAGTTTTCGGAACGGGGCTCCACGGTGGGCCATACCGACACCATCAGTTCAATGCCCATTTCATGAAGCTCTTCGACCATGGCCTTGGGATCCGGCCACTTTGTCAGATCGAATTTCCAGTCGCCCTGCTGCGGCCAGTGGAAGAAGTCGATCACGATGACGGAAAGAGGAATGCCCCGTCTCTTATGCTCGCGGGCAATCTCCATCAGCTCGTCCTGCGTCTTGTAGCGCAGCTTGCACTGCCAGAAACCGGAAGCCCATTCGGGGAATTCCGGTGCACGGCCGGTCACTTCTGTATACCGCTCAATGATCTGTGCCGGCGTATCTCCTGCAGTTACCCAGTAATCAATTACAACAGAGCCTTCAGCAACCCATTCGGTCATGTTCTTTGCAAATGTCACGCTGCCGTAACCGGGGTTGTTCCAGAAGAAACCATAGCCACGATTGGAAATAATAAAGGGAATGGTTGCCTGAGAATTGCGCTGTGCCAACTCGAACCGGCAGCCCTTCAGATCCAGATGATGGATCTGGTGCTGACCCATGCCAAAAATCTTCTCTCCGTCATAGGCTTCCAGCCGCAGGCTGCACTTGGCCAGCCGCTCACCCACATGCTTTTTGATCTCTCTGCCAAAATACATCAGCGGGATATGATTCTGGGGATCATCTCTGGTCTGCCACTGTTCCTGGAACAGAACCTTGCCATGCTGGTTGAGGAATGTAAGAACACCAAACTCATCCATACTGGCTGTAATATTTCCATTTTTGAATGTGAAGCCCTTTTCATGAATATCCACAACAGGTTCAATTTCCTGCGGCTTTTCCAATGCCCAATCACTGGAAGGGAATTCAGGTTCTTTGGTCACACGAATACGCAAACTGTCTTTGCCGTACGGCTCGATCAGCATCAGCTCTGCATCATATCGCCAGAATAGGTTGTTTCCTTCGCGCCATGTAATTCCTTTCATATGCTCATCTCCTATCTGAAAGTTCTAAATAGAATATAGCACCCGTTTCTTTTTTTTCAATTGGATTTTTTTGCTTTCGTTTTATTTCTATTTGTTGCACAAGATTGATCCTTTTATTTTGTATATTTTGCAAAGTAACTGTTCGAATTCTAAAGCAATCATAAGAGCATGATTGTGGCGGCAGACCGCGAACATTCTGTTCATTACAAATTCAGCGTTGCCCTCAGCAACTTGGATTGCTAATACACATCGGAAATTACCCCCCACGATCCTTTTTGATGCTTTTGATGCGACTTCTATCTGGCCAAGTTCAGAGAGCAAAGCGTGGATTACAGCGAAGTACATAATGATCGGGCGACCGTGCAATATAAATCGGTTGATTGTAAAATCAAGTTGGACACTTGAGTAAAAAATCCATAGTGATTTCTCTCCCCGTGGTAGAATGAAGTTACCACACAACTTCTACAGAGGGAGGGCAATCACTATGGACTGCCATCATTGTACCGTCTTACGCATGACGCTGGTGCGCTGGGCGATGGCCTGCGCGGACATGGCAAGGCATAAAT
>ERZ772881.1040-NODE-1040-length-27119-cov-5.397539_pt1 | contig 27119 bp, 21 predicted proteins | sample MGYA00580581_ERZ772881 | MGnify/ENA primary metagenome ERZ772881 (study PRJEB29015, sample SAMEA2737668) | human gut metagenome | biome: human gut; feature: human-associated habitat; material: faeces | place: China | collected 2012 ...
CAAAGGGCTGCTTCTTCAGTCGGTTCTCCTACCACCAGACCCAAGTCAGGAAGAAAAACAAGATGAAGGTCATCGTGGCCGTGGCTACGGGGCCATACTCCGTTTGGAGATGCTTACGCATCTTGCCGTTACGGCGATTACCGCTTACCGGCTTGGTCGCGTCAAGATAGCTCTCCATCTCACCTTCCATGGCGGCATTGAGGAAGTCTTCCAATACCTGATGGAAAGCTCCATCCTTGCCAAACAGGGGCTTGCCAACCTTGAATTGCTCTTTTGCGGTAGCCAACATCTTTGAGTACTCTTCTTGTGTCATTGTATTAATTCTTTATACTCTATAAACAGAGCGATGATAAATTTATTGTCTTAGTCTTTGACACAGTTCAGATGACATTCTCCAACTCAATGCTATCAGCACCAGCCTATCATTATAGGAGGGACATGGCGTATGGCTATTGCTGAATAGTTACCGCTGTATATCACCTTTACTCGAAGACCCTTAAGAGCCTTGACTGGATAGGCTGTCCTTGGAAGTACATCTTTCAGAAACGCTCTTCTATATCTTTACTTATGTGATTTTTGGACTTAATATTGATCTCACTTCCAAAATTATAAGATACATTTAAAGTTACAGAGATAGGATTATAACTGTTTCTAAAGTCCATATGCATGCTATCATTAGAATTGTTTGTGCCAGAAATGTCACTTGCAAAAATATTATTTACTGCAAATCGAAAATTGATTTTTTTCTTTAAGACACAGTCTATTCCACATCCAAAATTGAAGATACCATTTATTGTACCGACAACGGTTTTCTCCTTTCCTTTGTAACTGGAGTTGATCGTAGCCGTCAAAGTATTACTTTTGTTTAATTTGAATATTAAATTCGTCATGTAGTATTGATTAAAGTAAGAAGACTTATCTGGAAGAATATTCAACAATGGAGTATTCTTGTTATATCCTAACTCGACAATAGCTATTACTTTAAGCCATCTCAGTTTATAGTAATACAACGATGCGTCAAAGCCTTTCCATTGATTGTCATATGCATTATTCCATTGTATGGTTGTAATAGATCCTGTATTATCCATTGAGGTAGTCTGGTCAAACAACTTGTATTCTCTCAAATAGATCAAATCCATTGTTAATTCACCACCCGGGAACACCCAATTCTCTGTCAATTTAGCGTTCCACCAATGTGATGGTTTTATCTCTGGATTACCCTTTGACACATTATAATTGTTAGAATAGAATGAAAACGAGTTTATGTGTCTTATGCCTGGTCGGTCTATGCCACTATTGATAGCTATCTCAATGTCAGATCCATTATTCAAAGAATAAGAAAGAAGAATATTGGGAAAAAGCCTACTATAATTATCTTTATGCTTCTCTATTCCATCAGCTTGTGTGTGAGTCCATTCATACCTTCCCCCGATTTCAAAATTCCATTTTTCCAACTCCCTCTGCAAAACGATATAAGCAGCATGAATCTTCTCTGTATACTTGAACTGATCGTTTTGAAATGGCAATGTTGAAATGTCATATAAAGTCGAATTATTCGTTGTCGTCAGAGTTCCCTTGAGCCCATAACTCAGTTTTATACCTAAAGGAATGATTGATTTGAAACCTACCGTATACATAAATCCCGTCAATCGAGACTCCTCCTTGTTACGGAAATAATCCTGGTTAACGTCATCATTTCCGTCTGTCATAACAGAACTATAGTTGTATTTGTTTTTGTAACTATACCTAAACATATCAACCATTATCTCTATACATCTGTCCGGGCTCCATTTCCAATCTACGTAAAAACTGGCATTCAAGTTCTTACGTGGTATCTTCGTAAAAGAAGTTGAAGAACCACTCTCAATATTCCTTTGAAACAAATCGTAGGAATAGAAATCAGACACTGCTATATCTTTCCTATATGTTTCAGAATAGGCAAGATAAATACCCGAAGATGAAAGACCGTCAATATTATAATCAAATGCACCTGAAAGATTATAGTTGTTATCTTTTGGCCTGGAGACTGTCGACAAAGGCCTTGTTAAATCTGTAAAATATGAAGTATTTCTCTCGGTATATTGATTTTTTCTTATATCCCAACCAGCATTTACATTTACGTCAACTTTCTTATAACTGTAGTTGATATCTGATCTTAGTGAGTTTCCCCATTTCTCCTTATAAGTTAACCCTTCACCAACATCTCCTCCGATATGATTAATCTGACGTTCCGTGATGATATTTAGAATGCCGTAGTTTCCAGAAGCATCATATTTGGCACCTGGATCCTTAACAATCTCTACCCTGACCACGTTGGACGCACTACGTGACTTAAGCATGCCATATATCTCTCCTTGTGGGATATTTCTCAATCTTCCATTAATCATTACCATTATTCCTCCCTTACCCAAGATTCTAATACTACTGTCGTCAACGATCAAACCAGGAACTTGCTGCAACAATTCCAACAAATTGGTCTTTCCTCTTCGCAAAGTTACGACATTAACTATTGTCTTCCCAGCCTCATGTTTAATAAGATCTTCTGTAACTACAACCTCTTTGAGGTTAATAGTATCTTTGACCTGACTTACAGTATCATGTGAGGACCTTGCTGAAAATCCTTTAAAAACAAAAAGGCAAAAGATAAGCGTTAATATATTTGTTTTCATAAGCAGTTTTCGACTTCACCAAAGATTTTTAGTTACTAATGCCATTTTTCATAATAGCAGAATTAATGCTCTTGTTGGTATCCATTTCGATGTATGTGTGTTTCTTATTGCCAAGATTCAAGGATATTGATACTTTCAGATAAAAGTACTTCCCTTTAAGATTGTCAAAGCGATATTGAGATCTACAGTAATCTTGGGTAAGCAGTGAACTGTGGGTACGATAATTCGTGAATGGATTCTGGCAGCCTGCCAGCACGGCAATATCTTTAAATTTATAAGAGACGGTCAAGCCATACAATGCTGAGTTTGACCATTGCTCAAGGGATGCATAAACTCCATGTCTGTATGTTGTGTAATACATTCCGACATTCAGAGCATTTATTGCGTACGAAATAGATGATCTGTTATACCATTCTGTATTTGAGAAGCCATTTCTGCCAGTTATCTGATAGTGTCCCGCACCAGATCTTGTCTTCAATAAGATTCCGTTCTTCGAGTAGCTCATTCCTATTTCTATACTGGTGTAGTAATAATGACCCTCCGATAGCAACGAATGAATAAAATAATCGTTGTTATAGTTGACAAATTCTCCATTATTCTTCCAGCTTATAAACATATCATACATAGCATAGAACGACCAGTCCCTCATATCGTAGTTGATATTCAAAGTGTTGGAGACTATTGTTGTAGGCTTCAAATCCGGATTGCCCTGTTTTTTCTGAATTGAATCAATGTCTTGCTCTATGTTATTGTACATCGTCATTGTAGGATAACTGTTTGTTAAATTACCACGATATTGGACGTAGAGGCTCGGCGAAAAATTGTATTTTACTGTAGCTGAGATTCTTGGGCTATAACGGTATTTATGTCTTTCCACTCTTATCTTATAGAACAGTTGGCTGACGCCACCATCCAAAGAAGTAAACATCTTCTCCCACCGTTTAGAAATTCCCAATTCCAGTAAAGTCTCTGAATATGTCAGACCTCCCTTCACATTCATTTGGTTGAGAAGGTAATTCGTCTGTGAGTTCTCTGTGAAGTTATACAAAGCTCCTATCAGGGTCCAGTTCTTATTCATCACCTTTGTATAATTGCTTCCGAGAACAAATCTATAGTAGTGCTCTTTTGTGTAATTACTATTATTGAAAGATCCATCCTTGAGCAGATAATCATATCTGTTGTTGGAATAATCCAAAGACCCCCTGAAACTCAGCCTCTGCCTATCCCTTAATTGAAACCTACTGCTAAATAACAAATATGGCGAATAGGATGACTCTGTGCTATTTTCCAATGATGTTGTGGTCCTTTCAAAAGTCCCTTTATAACTGGTCTGATAATCCATACTTGTTTCCGGTTTACGGAATAGATAGCCCAACCTCACATTGAATGTTGCTGAGTCTCCATAATAGTGGAAATTATAAAACAAGTTCATGTTCCTTTTCTTTTGACTTGGGGTGTGAGAAACAAGATCTTTCTCAAGCTTATCTCCATTTGGATATGCAAAATGCTCTGTTTGCGCAATGTACGAGTCATCGTCATGAGAATAGGAATCAGCATATGCCAGACTATGCTCATATTTCTGCCTGTAGAATCGTACTATGCCATTATAATCTTCAACATTTTTATTCAGTCCCTGCATTCCGCCAGCCATGATGTTTCCACCCCTGTCTTTTCGCTTCGTCGTTAATTTAACAATACAGTCGTATTGGGCATATTCTCCCGTGGGCATGTTGTTATATTCAACTTTCAGGATGTCGTTAGGGGATAACTGTTTAATATCATTGGAATTTGTTACAATATGATTATCAATAATAAAAGTTACAGCCTTACCCTTTACGGTTGCCTTATTGGTTATTGCGTCAATGTCTAATTGTGGAATTGCCATATTCCTAAGCAAGTCGTATCCGTTCATAGACACTTTTTTCTGCAATGATGTCGGAATATAGACATCATTATCCACTTTGTGAATCTTCTGACGGGATTTTACTACGACCTCATTAAGCTCCACTTTTTTAAGGGTGTCTTTTTTAAGAGTGTCTATATTTGCAAGATGATTATAGGCAATCTTGTTTACTTGTGAATGCACTATTGTGGCACATATACCAGTATGTGCAATTGTAGATAACAATCCACACATTACATACTTAAGTATATAATCAAAAAAAGGACTTTTCAATCTCATTTTTTGTTTATTTTAAGCTTAGATACAGAAGATACTATTTTGTAATGTTCTTCTAAACACCTGTTCAAATAATCCATATCTATACTACCATCTCGAAATGTAGAACACAGATTGACATGTCACCAGATTCAATAACAGAAAAAACGTCATTCTTCATAGTTGATTGGTTTTGAAAAGTTAATATTAATTCCTACATTCTCTTTTAGCTTTTCGGATTCCGCATACCTTTCTGGTCAGTGTGGTCTGTTTATAATATTGGCCTCTATTATTGCGATTTTGATCAAATGTTACACATAGAATTGCCCATCATAAGTTGCGTTATCCAAAACTATTTTTAATGAATAACTGCCCTCGCTAAGGATGCCTAAATCCAAAGATACAGAACCCTCATTTGCTATAGAAGATATGGTGTACCCTATGACGTTTCCTTGAGAATCACTAACAAAAACTCGAACTCCACCAGTGTACCCTTTAACTTCTATAGTTATGAGTCCGTTCTCGTAGTCAGCAGAAACACGCTTTATAGAAGGCATTCGCATACCACCATGCTGAACAGTACCTTCCTTTCGAATATCAATACCAGAAGCACTGCAAGGTATCAATATGACAAACGTTAATAATATTGCAAACAATTTCTTCATATATTAAATCGTTTTATTATATTCTCGACTGCAAATTTAAGTACTTTAGTGATATCAAGCAAGTAATCGAGGTCTATTTTTTAAATTTTATTATATTGATAATACACTGTATATTAGATACTTGCATACCCCACCCATAAAGACCAGGTCTATTTCTTTAGTTTATGAATTATTAAAAGGCCTCAATGAATGTACGTAAAGAGATCTTTTCACCATTAATACCCACTTTAGTCTTATAGACAAACAACTTTTGCTTAATCGACTTTTCACTAATCCCATATATCAAAGCTAATGCTTTTGTGGGCATTTTAAGGCGTACAAGCATCATAAGACGGATGTCTTCCTCGTTTAGATCGGGAAATTTATTCTGTAATTTGGTGACGAAATTGTCTTCGACACTGTCTACAAAAAGTCTTATCTCTTCCCAATCCTCTTCTGTTAACAATATGTTGTTGGTTTTGTTGCCTCTTAATTCTTGAATCTTCTGGGCTGTATCTATTCTTTTGAGGATAAAGTTGCGCATAGTGGATAGTTGAATCTCCTTATGATATAATATCCTTTCTTCTTGTAGTAACTTCTCTTTTTCTGCCTTTAGCCTGATCTTTGCCTTCACCTTATATTGCTTATAAGAGTACAGAATGAGCACAATTATTGTCATAGTAAATAAGGATGTGACAACAATGAGCCATGACAATAATCGTGTTTCCCCTTTAGCAATGCCACTTTCATATTTTGACTTCACCAAAGAATTATAATAATCCTGTTTACTGCTAAGCTGTTTGTCATACATTTGCTCCAAATAGTGATATGCGGAATCAGCATTATTGCATGACTCTTTGTAATTGTGCTCTTTTATAGAAGCTAAGTGTCTAATGTTGAAAAGAATATATTTATATTCTGCATTATCTGTATGGATAGAGTTCAGTAATTTATTGCACGATGACAAAGAATCTGCATCAAGATAAGCAGTAGCAAGGTTCAAGGCTTTCGAAATGTCAAAAGAAGGATAAGAATTAAACGATGTCTTTGATAAGTATAAAGCCTTCCTATAATCTTGCCGCTGTCTCTCTATAGCAGACATGTCTTGATAAACATCAGAAAGTACATTAGGATCCTTTAGTTTTATGGCTATAACCAAGGCTTCTTCGCATTTATTGCCCGCCTTTTGAAGGCTGTCTGCGAAAAGTAAGGCTTCACAGACATTCAATTTACTGTAAATAATGTTATATGGTGACGCATCTGGCAGACTTGCATAAGTCTTTTCTGCAAGACTTGCGACCTCTACTGCCTTTAACGGATTAGTTTGTCTTATTATTTTAGAAAGTTTTTCCAAGGCAAGGCACAGAGTGTACTTGTCATCTTGTTTCTCAGCGGCATCAGCTGCTTTTTGTAGACAATCCAAAGCTATCTCTGTACTGTCGTTGAGCATATAGTATTTTCCCATATAGTACTCGCACTTGGCATATAGCGAGTCGTTCGGTCTTATATTATAATATGTATAAGCGACCCGAAGCAAGGAGTCATTGTCAATATCTATACCCGATTTATCCTGAGCCATCGTAAACACAAGCGAATACATCGCCAAATCTCGGTCAGACAACCTTGGTTGGCCAATTTTCTTAAGTAACATGAGAGCACTATCTGGCTTATCGTTCTCTACGAGAGTAAGTGCTGCAGAGATACGTTCATCATGGTTGCCTTTGCATGATGATATGAATAGAATTATGAGTAGTATTAAGTATGAGAAGCTCTCTTTCATTTAATTTGATTTTAATAATGCAAGGTAAAAGTTTCTATATCTTGCAAATTTTTGGTGTGTTTTTTATCACTCAAGCAGATTAACCGCATCTTTTTTCATTTTTTTGTCAATGTCTTAGTACCTCGCTAAAGCCTTGCTTCCCTCGGCATGACCACTCATCAGGCCTATCAAGTCGGGGTCTTGTACTTTCTTGTAGAGATCTCCTATGAATGTACACTTTGTCAGTACATTGCACACCATAGACAAACGACTGATATACACTTCTAATTGTGTCTTCGCATCTTCTGCTTCATGCTCCTCGATAAGATTTAAGCGACCTTCTCTTGGAGGAACAATACCATACACAAAACCTCTTTTTATCTCCTGTATGGGCTTAAACCTCTCTGAACGGATAAATACACTTCTCTTGAGACATAAACGCTGAGAGCGACCCAAATCAGGATATAACAAAGCCGATTACCTTAAACTACAGACAGGGTCATCACCCTATTTGTCGTGGCCCGCATTCTCCATCTCTCGTCAATGGTTCTCCCCACCAACCAAAGGATGTCGCCATGAGCGTCGGTAACGATGAGTTGTCGGTGCCTCTCCAAAGGCGCGATTTTTTTATCCTTCAGGTAATCGTTCACAAGTTTGGAGCCTTTCATACCAAAAGGCGTGAAGCGGTCGCCGGCAAGTACGGGACGTATCGTGAGCGGAAAGGCAATGCCGTCACTATCCAGTGTGGCGATATTCACGTTTTTTGAAGGTCTGATAAAAGAAGTGCTCTTCTCGTCAATAGACACCCGAATTTTGCCATTACTGAGAATGTAGAGACCTACTTCCGGAATACGGAAGCTGGACAAGGGCGCATTCCATTCCTCACGCGGATAAACATAGAGGACATCGTTGCTGATGATGGCAACGTTTTTTTCATTAATCCACATTTTTCCATTGCTCCTCATCTTATCATCATCACCGTCCTTTCCATTCTCGCAAGACAGGAGGATCTCCTCTATTTGTGTGCGGTTGAAGCTGTGATCGGATAAAATGTCCCAAAAGAGCAAACGAGGACTTGTATACGCTAATACTTCTTTCAATGCATAGGCTTCTCCCCCGTTACAATGTCTCGTAGCACCTTTCCGTGCTACTTCCACACTGTGATTCACCACATTCTCAGCGTCACCGAGGTTATCAGCCATACGCAGAATATTTTGCTTGGCGGCAGGCGTAATTTTTTCCAACAGCGGGATGACATCGAGTCGCAGCTTGTTACGCTGCACGTCATCATCAAGATTGGTACTGTCAGTAACGTAGTTTTGCCCGATAGCATGAAGATATTCGAGAATCTCCTGCCTTGACACGCCGAGCAGTGGCCGCAAAAAGATGCCATTGCGACGCTGCATACCAAGTAACCCCTTGATACCCGTGCCACGAAGAAGATTCAGCAGGATCGTCTCCACTTGATCGTCACTGTGATGCGCAATACAAACGCCCGCGGCACCAGTGTCTTTAGCTAACTGCGTGAACCAGCGGTAGCGCAGCTCACGGGCAGCCATCTCAATGGAAACCTTTCTTAGAGTCGCGAACGCTATCGTGTCGAAATGTGCTACATGCAGCCTGATTCCCAATTCTTCGCATAGATTATTACAGAACATCTCATCGCGGTCGCTCTCCTTGCCCCGCAAATGGAAGTTACAATGAGCCGCCTCCACATGATAGCCCAAGGCGATAAGTGCCCGCAACAGTGCCACGCTATCTGCACCACCGCTAAGAGCAACGAGAAAACAAGACTCTCCTGCAGAGGCCTCTTCACAGTTCCCTGCAATAGGGGACAGCTCCCTATCCTTCACCAGTAAGAGAGGGAGAGCGTGCAATTGTTTCAGCCTATTGAGAAAAGAGACTTCTTTTCCTTTCATCTTTTATCAGAAGAGAGATTTGGGTAAGCAACTTCCGCCTCCATTGGGGAGGACTGAAGAGGAGTTATTGGAGAGGCTTCCAGTAAACCGTCTTTCATGTGGATGGTACGGTCAGTGAGCTTAGCCAGATTCTCGTCATGGGTGACAATGACGAATGTTTGACCGAACTTGTCGCGCAGGTCAAAAAAAAGCTGGTGCAATTCTGCCTTATTCTTAGAGTCGAGACTTCCAGATGGTTCGTCTGCAAGCACTACTGCAGGGTTGTTGACAAGTGCCCTCGCCACGGCCACACGCTGTTTCTCACCGCCCGAAAGCTCGTTGGGTTTGTGCGAGGCACGCTCTAAGAGGCCCATAAAACTGAGCAGATCCTCCGCGCGCTGGCGGGCTTCCTTGCGCCCTTTGCCGGTAATGAAAGCGGGAATCATGATATTCTCCAATGCTGTGAACTCAGGCAGCAATTGATGAAACTGAAAGACGAATCCGATATGCTGATTGCGGAAATCTGCGAGTTTCTTCTCCGACAGACCGCTGACATCCACACCATCTACCACGACAGAGCCTTTATCCGGTTTATCGAGCGTACCGATAATCTGTAGCAGAGTGGTCTTGCCGGCCCCCGAAGGACCGACGATACTCACGACCTCACCTTTGTCTATATGCAAGTCAATACCTTTAAGCACCTGTAGTTTTCCAAACGATTTTGTGATTCCTTTAACATCAATCATGATCTGAATTATTAAGTTGACTGTTTTTGAGTTGCTGAGTTGTCGATTTGGTTGTTTTTAATGATTGAGAAGATAGGTCCTGATGCTTTTGAGTTGACAGATGTATGCTTCTAAGCCATTTTGCCACTGTGACGTATGCGGAAGTCTCCTCTGTATGCTGAGGCTGTGCGAACGTCATGGTCTGCTTGTCGTCGCCATATTGGTCAGGGAAGATAATCATAAGATTCTTACCTCTGAACCACATCGTCAGTTCCTCCGGAAGACGTTCCATGGCTGTCTTATACGACACGGTACCTTTGCGGGCGGTCACTACAACAAAGAGGTGATCGTCAGCAATAGTAGAAGCCACACGCGGCAATTCATTCCAATGGGGCATTTCCACACAAGTGGCGCGCATATTCGGGTGGTGATTGGTGATAAACTGGTTCACCATCTGTAGCGTATCCATGCGGCCATTAAACTGTATCTTGCAGTCGAGGTTCTCGGCAATGCGTGACAATCGTTCCATCCACCGGTAAAAGCCTGGCTCATATTGTGCCCTCGACGGTACGGCCACGACAATCTGCCGCAGTGTGGCCAACGGATGATAGAGGCGTGCCATGATGATCTGACGGTTGAGTCCATTGAACAAACTCTGGTGGAACTGTCCCCAGAACTTCGGCGACACATTCTCATGCATGTGCATACCGATAAGGATCTCAGAGGCGTGGAACTCCGTGAAAGCGTGCTTGATACCGTTGGCGATATTAGCAGCGATACGCACCTGTGTCTCCAGCGTTACGTCGGAGCCCATGGCATATTGTTGCACTTGCTCTAAGAGCTGCTGTCCGCTCCTCTGATTGAGACGCATGTTTTCGTCATCGTAGACTACATTGATAGCCACAATCGGACGATTAAGTTTCGGATTACGTGCCATGATGGCTAAATTGATAAGCCGGTCAGCATATTCCTTATATTTCACGGGCACGAGGATACGCTCGTCATCATCGGGCACATCCTCCGAGGGCAATTCATGCTCACGCAAGACCGTGGCACGCGAGGCCCACTCCGTGATGAGCGACGAGATGATGCACGTGAAGAGAATCATGATGACGATGCCGTTGAGCATGCCCTCATTGATCAGGGGAGCCCCTGTGGCCGTCTTCAAGCTCATGCCCACCATCACCATGGCAATAGCCCCCGCAGCATGGGCTGATGTCAAACCAAACATCAGATGCCCCGCAAGAAGGGGAAGTCGGAAGAAGTACGCGCCGGTATAAGCTGCCAACGCCTTGCCCACAGTACCGAAAAAGACCATACAGGCTACAACAAACAAAATGCCACCACCACCGAACAGCAGCCGCACATTAATGAGCATTCCCACACCGATAAGGAAGTAAGGAATGAACAGCGCATTGCCAATGAACTCAATGCGGTTCATCAGCGGTGACAATTGAGGGATATAGCGATTCATCACCAAACCGGCAAAGAACGCGCCAAAAATGCCTTCCAGTCCTACAAGCTCCGCCAAGGCAGCTAAGAGAAAGAGCACGGCCATGACGAAGATGAACTGCATCACCGCATCGCTGTAACGACGCAGAAACCACCGTGTCAGCCGTGGGATAGTAAGCAGCACACCGCCCGTATAGAGTGCAAGTCTCACTACAAACCACAGCCAGAACAGCACGTCATTCTTACCCTCATTGGAGGCCACGAGGGCTGCGAGGACAATAAGGGCCAAAAAAAGACTCACCATCGTAGCACCCACTGACAAAGTCACGCTCTTCTGCCGTTGGAGACCGTAACGGGCTACGATAGGGTAAGAGACAAGGGTGTTAGAAGCCATCACGCAACCTAACAGCAAGGCAGTGAGGGAGGTATAGTTGAGGATATAAGTACCCGTCAGCCACATCAGTACAAATGGTATGCAGAAAGTCAGCAAACTGAACACCAGCGTCCGCCACTTGTTCTTCCGCAGATCCTCCATGTCCATTTCCAAGGAAGCCAGGAACATAATATAGTAGAGTCCCACGCGCCCGAAGAGCTCAAAACTTGCATCCCTGACAAGAATATTCAGGCCATACTGCCCCACAACTACACCGGCAAGCACCATGCCGATAAGGTGCGGGATGCGCAGCTTGCCCATGATGATAGGGGCAAGGAGGATGATCAGCAGCACCACAAAGAACACCAGCGTGGGGTCCGTGATAGGGAAATATGAAGCAAATGATGGCATCAAGCTACTTTTTTGTGGCAAAGTTAATCATATTTTCGCTGAATTATTGTAATTTTGCCCCTAAGGTTTCAATTTTTATTTATATGAGAGTAGCTATTGTAGGCGCAAGTGGTGCTGTGGGACAAGAGTTCCTGCGCATCCTTGCAGAGAGAGATTTCCCCATTGATGACCTTTTGCTCTTCGGGTCGAAGCGCAGTGCAGGCAGACAGTACACCTTTCGTAGAAAGGCATACACTGTAAAGGAACTGCAGCATAACGATGATTTCCGCGGAGTGGATATTGCCTTTGTCTCTGCAGGCGGCGGCACATCGGCTGAATTTGCTGAGACCATCACAAAGTATGGTGCCGTGATGATCGACAACAGTTCACAGTGGCGTATGGATCCCGAGGTGCCTCTTGTGGTGCCGGAGATCAATCCCGAGGACGCCCTCGACCGGCCCAAAGGTATCATCGCCAACCCTAACTGTACCACCATCATGATGGTCGTCGTGCTCAATCCTATCGAGAAGCTGAGCCACATCCGCAAGATTCATATCGCCTCTTACCAGAGTGCGTCAGGTGCAGGCGCTGCAGCCATGAGAGAGCTGGAGCAGCAATACAAGGAAATGGTGGAGACGGGGCACGTCTCAACCATCGTGAAATTCCCGCATCAGCTCGCTTACAACGTCATTCCACAGATTGACAAGATGACCCCCAACGACTATACCAAAGAGGAGATGAAGATGTTCAACGAGACGCGGAAGATTATGCACTCCGACGTGCGCACCTCGGCCACGTGTGTACGCGTCTCCTCCCTCCGTTCTCATTCCGAGAGTGTGTGGTTCGAGACGGAGCAGCCTTTGGAGGTGAGTGCCATCCAGGCTGCCTTGGAGAAGGCGCCGGGCATGACCCTCGTACAGGATCCTAACGACCAGTATGTCTACCCTATGCCGCTCGAGAGCGCCGGGAAAGATGATGTCTATGTAGGCCGTGTCCGCAAGGATTTAGCCGACGACAACAGTTGCACGCTGTGGCTCACGGGCGACCAGATCCGCAAGGGTGCTGCCCTCAACGCCGTGCAGATTGCGGAATACCTTATCAAGGTGGGGAATGTGAAGTGACGACGATGTGACGTCTTTCTTCATAGTGCTGCTAACGTTTGTGCCAGCTCATTGAGTTCAAGGCATTGGCTACGTTTGATCGTCTGCCGTTCGTTATGATGCTCCCAAGGAGAAAGGATGAGAAGTCGGCCGGCCGCACATAGTTCAAAGCGTTTACCACCAGGCTTGGCTAATTCAGTCAAGCCGTTTTCTTGAAGAAAAACTACAGGGAAGCCTCCATTGACCAAGGCTCGCATAATAGTTTTCTCGCCCGGAGAGATGGCAGGAGAAATGAAGACAGTTCCGCAAGCAGCATCTCTCAGGCACGCTTGTCTCAGGTTTTCAATGCCGCCTGGTGTCATGCTGCGTGAGCATTTCAGTGCCTTCTTGTCGGGATAGGTGATGAGGAAGCGGTTCCCGATAGCTGAGAAACTCGTGTTGCCATAGACCAGACTTCTCTGTACCTTAAACATTTCCGGATGTTCGCGCTTGATGAGAAGACGGTAAGGGTTGGTATGTAAATAGTTCTTCCAGCGGTCAAGCTGTCCTTGCTGATAGAGAATGCGGTCGTTGTAGCCTTTGGACCAGAGAAGCTGGGAGCGGCCTTGGTTGTCGGGGTTAAGGTCTTTGTTGAAGGCAGGTCTGTCTTCATGGAGGATGATTTGCCTGAATGCTTTGTTGCATCCCGCCTTGAAGCTGTTAATGGCTCTCCCGAGATGGAGAGACATCTCTTCCGTAACGAAGAGAATGCCATGAAGGTGATCCGGCATCATCTGAAGCAGGATGACCTCAATCTGTGGATGAAAGGAATGGATGTCATACCAGCAATGGGCGACGGCATAGCCAAGAGGTGTCAGCTCGATATGCGGATAGTCTTTAGAGGCTGATGGCGCACTGGTAGAGCCGACAACACGTCCAAACCATGGTATCCTGTTGGCGGTGGTAATCGTGATCATGTACATGCGACGGGCATGGTAGTCATTTCCGGAGCTGCGTCTGAGCATGGATGGCTTCTTCTCGCCTGCGAAAGGATTGTGCTGTCGGTCTGTGTGATCGGTCATAGGTAAAATGGCTTTTAGGGTTGATGGTCCTCTTTTTGCAGATTCTGTGCAGTTTCTATGCAGTTTCTGTGCAGTTTCTATGCGGTTTCTATGAAACTGCCTACATCACGTGTGTCGCGTAAGCACTTACACAGTAAGTGCAGGCAGGCTGCAAATGGGTCCTATATGTCTTTCCAAGCGCAAATTTACAAATAATCCTTGGATATTTGCACCAGCGGGGAGAAAAAATTCCCCTTGACCTCAATGCTGCAATGAGTTGTGGTGGTCCTTCGTGATTTCACTTGAATCGCCTGGCGCTACACCAAAACCATAAATCAGCCCGCAGACCAGAAAAGCTCTGAAGTGCTCTATTATAATAATGTATATGCTCCATATCTCCTCTGTCTCTACCCGTCTCCCGTTGTCTTCAAAGCCAAAAAATATTACTCTCCGTGAACAAACACATACCTGTTTTGCACTTTCGCAAAATATTTTTCAAAAAAAATACTAAAAAGAATTGCTTATGTCTGAAAAAGCTACTAACTTTGCACACAGAAATCGCGGAGGCGAACGTTGGATATATAAAAGCTGTGGACAAAGTGCCATCTTTGATGTGAAAAGTGTACCTGAATGGTTAAATTTTAGGTTCCTCAAGCAAAAAAGATGGATATTGTTTGCGAGTTTTAATAATTATGTCTATATTTGCCACACGTTTGAGCATCTCCCTTGGGGGAGATAGTGAAGACGTGCCGGACTCTCTCAACCGGCATATGTGCTGACGAACCCCGCAGCGAGGCTATACCTTATTTAAAATAAGGAACTATAAAGCTGAAAGCTGCAAGTAAACTTAAGAATTTATTTTTTTAAATGTTTAATTAATCTTTTAATCGTATGAACAAAAAGAAGGTTTTCAGTTATCTGTTCATCGGCCTGCTCGCTGTAGGCGCAACGGGTACAGTAACTTCCTGTAAGGACTACGATGATGACATCAACACCAACAAGACGGCTATTTCTGATCTTCAGAAGCAGCTGACTTCGTTGCAGAGCGCTTTGAATGCAGCTAAGGCAGATGCTACCGCTGCACATGCCAACTTTGCAACAAAGGGTGACATCAAGTCCTTGCAGACAGAAATGGCAAAACTTGCCACTGCTGACGCACTCCAAAAGGCAATTGACCAGCTGAAAGAGTTGATCAACGGTAAGGTTGATCAGGCTACTTATGACGCCAAGGTGAAGGAGCTCAAGACTGCCATCGACGGTATCGACAGCAAGCTCAACACCTTAGGTACAAGCCTCGATGATCTCAAGGACGCTCAGAAGGCTGCTGACGCTAACATCAAGTTGCAGCAAAAGGCTCTTGAGGATCTGAAGAAAGCTCTGACTGATGGTTTGGCTACAAAGGCTGATGCTTCTGAGGTTGAGAAACTGAAAGAACAGATCACACAGCTCCAGTCAGACATTAAGGCTCTCAGCGGTGAAAGCGGCACTCTTTCTGAACTGAAAGGAAACATGAAGAAACTGAGCGATAAGGTGGATGAATTCAGCACACAGATCAATGTGCTGACAGTCTTCCTGAAGCATTCACTCGCTTCACTGACCTTTATCCCTGACTATTTCACCAAAGGTATCGAGGCTGCTTTGGTTCCTGCTTATGAGGGTGCCTACAGTGAGACTTCCGACAATAAGGAGTTTACGGCTAAGGGTGCTGCAACCGATCTGCTTTCCGGTGACGGTGTAGCACGCTACAACGTGAGCCCGACAACCGTAGACCTGCTTGGCTCAAAGGTAGACTTCTACTCTTTGGCTTCGACTGTTCTGACACGCGCAGGTGAGAACTATGTCGCTCCTGTGAGCACACAGCTTACTGCCGAAGTGCTGAAAGAGAACTATAAGGATGGTGTGCTGACAGTGCCTTTCAAGGCTGACTGGGCTAAGATCAACAAGCTTCCGGCAGACAAGCTTCCTGTAGCAGCTCTTCAGGTTTCTCGTGGCGATACTACTATTACTTCCGACTACGCTACTGTTGTAGCTAAGAAGTTCAATGGTATGGTTGTTGCTGACAATGGCTCCGTTAATGCTGTCGTTGAGGGCGCAGCCTGCGCTGAGAATGTTGAAGGCCTGAAGCATCTCTACACCGTTTGGAATGAGATGACTCCTGCCAACAGGAAGATCACACACCATGTTGCTTACAACAGCCATCTGAACCTTGACTCTCTGACAGAGGTTCATGTGACAGACAATAATGCTGAGCGCACACTCTCTGCTGCTGAGCTGAAAGCTCTGGGCCTGAAGATTGTCTATGCTCCCGTTAACTACACACAGGGCAACAACAAGACAAGTGAGACTGCTCACATCCAGCTGACCGTGAACAAGGACGGACAGACTATCGCTTATCCGCGCAATGTCACCTCTGAGGGCAAGACCATTGAGAACACTGTTGCCAATAAGTCTTCTGTAGGCCGTGAGCCTATCGTGGCTGTCAAGGTTGTTGATGCGACAGGCAAGAAGGTTTATGCATGGGGCTACATCAAGATCAAGATCACGACTCCGAAGCAGGCTATCTCTCAGATCACAACTGATCCTATGACATTCACCGGTGATATCTATGATAACTGCAACGGTGCTGAACTGACAACAACATGGTCTCAGATCGAGGCTCTTGTTTATCAGAAGCTCGACATCTCTAAGGAAACCTTCGAGGCTACTTATGAGCTTGACGATAACATTGCTGACGCTAAGCAGTTCGAGATCAAGAACGGCGCTTATACCGTAGCAACCAAGATTGGTACTGTGAGCGAGAAGAAAGATCCTAACGATCCTACCACCAACATCCTCAGCTGGAAGCTCACTGCTGAGCAGCTCCATGCTCTGAAGGATAAGGCTGCCACAGGTGTGACCATCTATGTACACTTCAAGCTGAAGGGCGCTCCTGATGAGAGCGAGGGCGTATATGTTCCTCTGACCATCAAGGCTAACCAGCTCCACTATGCTACTGCAAGCCTGGCTGGAAGCAAGGTGCTTGCTCAGTGGTATAACCTGAACAAGAAGGACAATGCAAAGGCTGACGGCGATGCTGACGAGGTTCGTATCAACGTGCCTGTTCCCACAAAGGCTGACAACGAGCTGACTACTACAGAGTTTACTCGTGATCTCCACAACTACTTCTTGGACAACACGCTGAGCTACAAGCTTAACGATGAGGAACACTTCTCTGCCCTTAAGGCTTCTGCTACCAACAAGCTCGTGTTCAAGTTCATCACTCCTTCTATAACAACAGGTAACGCTACATTCAATGCAGCTGAGGACGGAACTTGGACGGTGCAGGGTTACACTGGCACAACTTACACACTGAAGGTTGCTGCAAATGGCAATAGCATCCAGATCGTGAAGAAGGGTAACGATGCCGTAAATAATAAAGATATCGTTACACTTGATCAGGCCGGCAACATCAAGTTTGTTGAGAGCGCTGACGCTGATGACATCTTGAACTACAGGGGCCACAAAGAGCTTGGTGAGCGTGAGACCTTCACAGCTTATGTCGGTCTGGCTATCGACGGAACTTGCTATACCGTTCCTCTGAACGGCAAGACATGGTTCAATGTTCGCTTTGTACGCCCGCTTGACTTGACACAGCCGAAGCCCGCTGAGGTTAAGGATGCTCCTAACGAGTGGCAGAATATCGATGTTGCAAGTCTTGTAACAGTGAATGACTGGCGTGACTACGTAGGTGATCCTAAGAATGGTAACAAGGGTGCTAATGAGGGCAAGAAGTTCGACTTTGCTTACTATGGCATCCAGCTTGCTACAGACGCAACAGCCATCTACACTGATGCTGCCAATGGTGTGAACAACCGTAATGTCCTTACAAGTGCAGCTGATATTGAGAAGCTGTATAAGACAAGCCAAATTCCTGGCTTGCTCATCGAGAAGGGTGCTTCTGATACAGAGCTGAAGTACAAGAACAGCAGTGCTGTTACAGGCACCTTCCACTTGTATGTTCCTGTAAAGATGACTTATGTTTTCGGTAAGACTCCGCAGATGCTCTACAGCGTTGTGACTGTCACCAAGACCGAGGGTCAGGGCACAGCAAAGAGGCGCTAAGTAAAGAGGGAACCCAATTCCCTTACTTGAACTGATTATATTTAAGAGGGGTGTCAACATGTTGGCACCCCTCTTTTCACTTAAAGGATAATAGAAATGAACTCCCGAAATTTATTTTTTCTGCTTCTTGTGTGTGTGTTTACACTTACTTCCTGTAAAAAGGACAAGAAAGACGTTAAAGGACTTGAGAATAATTATATCCAGCAGCCACAGATGATCCTTGCTAATAAGGATAGTGATGAGGTGCGTCAGCAAGTGGACTATTACCTCAATGCACTGAATCATAAAGAGGTTGACAAGGCTCTGTCTATGCTTTATGCTTATGACCTTAAGAGCAATAAGGTACGCCGGCTTACTCCGGAGGAAGAGAAGACACAGCGTGCGGTTCTTTCTCGTTTTGCCGGATTTCACGCAGAGATTGAGTCAATTAGATTTTTCCGTGAAAACGATTCGGAAGTGAAATACAATGTTTATTTCTCCAACAAGCCGTCTACTCCAAGCAACCCGAATTGCATGGGATTTATGATTCGTCCTGTACGCATTGAAGGCAAATGGTATCTGACACTTGCGGGAGAGGACCAGGCGACATTCAGCTCGCAGATAGACAAGAAATAAGAGACAGTCCGTCGTTCAACTGCGGATCCGCTAATGGTTGGCTTTGGTAGATCAGTTTGTTGACCGCGGACTGTTCTCTAAGAATTACATCCAAACGAAATGAAACGAGTCTTCTTTGTGCTTCTCTCGCTCATGTTATTGACAGGTTGCAGGAAAGAGAATAAGATGGCAGTGACAGCTTCCAAGGCTAAGATAGACTTTGAGACGGTTGAATACAATTTCAACAATGTGGGACAAGGACATCCACAGGAATATGACTTTGTATTTCATAACGTCGGAGCAACACCCCTCGTGATTCAAAAAACGGAGACAGGATGTTCCTGCACCCAAGTTGACTATGATAAAGAACCGGTTGACGCAGGTGAAGGGGGAATAATTCGTGTCACTTATCTTGCTAATAACGGCACTGGTCGTTTCTCTCATTTTATAGCTGTGTACAGCAATGGAGCAGACAGTATCGGTTACACCACACTTCATATTGAGGGAGAGGTGTCTGCCAGGCATTAACTATGGGCGACGAGGAGGATTGTGTTAATACTGTTCCAGAACATTCTCACAAAGGTATTCGTCGGTGCCAGGATCGTGGGTGCCGGCACTCTGACTTATACGAGTCACAATCAAACGGCCGCTGACTTTATGGTACAGATCCTTATCGTTGCAACATACGGCTTGGTTGAGGTCCCCCTTAAAGCCATAGGGTTACTTCCCGAAGAGATGGCCGGGGCTATGGGGTTAAACCTTGAGGAGTATGTTGATGCACCCTCATTTACATTGGATTCCAAATAAAATGATTACAATCATTTGCACATAACGAAAAAACTATTAACTTTGCAAAAAAGCTACGACTATGGGAAAATGGCTCGATCCACGAGCAGATATGACTTTCTGGAAGGTATTTGTCAAAAATAAGAACTTGATGATTAGAAAGGTGTTTGTTGGATGAAAAATAATGCTTTAATCCTTTGCAGTATCCGATATTCTTCGTAAATTTGCCTAGAAAGCTTTGTGTCACTTTAAAAGGATGCTATGGGTAGATTCATCAATCCATTTACGGATATAGGTTTTAAGCGCATTTTCGGGCAGGAGGTTTCCAAACCTCTTCTCATTGATTTCCTTAATAACCTATTGAAAGGTGAGAAGGTTATAACGGATCTGACCTTCCTGGATAAGGAACAGCCAGCTGCTTATAAAGATGACCGCTCGCTAATCTACGATGTCTATTGTGAGACTGACAAGGGAGAAAGGATCATCGTAGAGATGCAGAATCGAGAACATCCTCATTTTGCTGACCGTTGCCTTTATTATGCCTCTCAGGCAATATCAAGACAAGGTGAGAAAGGTGCCAGTTGGGGGTATCGCATCAATGCCGTCTATATGATTGCGTTCATCAATTTCTTTATGGATGAGTTGTATGAACGCTTCCGTACGGATGTGGAGTTAGTTGAGCGGCAATCAGGAAAAGTCTTTTCTGACAAGGAGCGATTTATTTTTCTACAACTACCTTGTTTCCAAAAAGAGGCAGAGGAATGTGTCAATGATTTTGAACGTTGGATTTATGTATTAAAGAATATGGAGACATTAGATAGAATGCCATGGGCAGCAAAGAATTCCGTTTTTCGCCGGTTGGCTGAGATAGGCGAGGTGAGCAATATGACGAAAGATGAGCGCGAGAAATACGACTCTGCCCTCCGACATTATCGCGACACCCTCGTCGTCATGCAAGGAGCTGTAGATAAAGGAAAAGCAGAAGGTGCTCTAGAGAATGCCATTGCCTCAGCTAAAACCATGAAGGCCGATGGTATGCCCACTACCTTAATCGCTAAATATACAGGCCTTAGCGAGGAGCAGATATCCAATCTTTAAACAGGAAGTACGGTCAAAACGGAAAGCACGGTCAATGCATGATTTGATGGGGTTTTCTCGTGACCAATGATACCGCCAATGGCTGCATCGTCGGCTGCCGAGTCAAAAGAATGGTAGCTGAAGGATGGCGGCCGGGAAGCAGATCTCGTTCGTTGTAGGATTATAATAAGCATTGATGGTCTGCTGGGAAGTACTTGTCCACATAGGGCTTGCCGATAGCCCCGACAGTGTAAAGGCATTGCGATTACGGCGCAAAGGCATTGCGATTACGGCGCAAAGGCATTGCGATTACGGTGTAAAGGCATTGCGATTACGGCGTAAAGGCATTGCGATATCATTTTCCTCCTTTCTACAAATAGAGACCCCCCTCGGCTTGCAGAAACAAACCGAGGGGGTCTTTATACAATTCCTATCACGTAGGAAGAAGCTTCTTTACGGCTCAGCGATTATAATGGTGACACGGTTCTTGTCGTTCTCAGAGAACGGCTGTACACGTGCGCCCTTGCTGTCACTTGTGATGCGGCTTGCGTTGATACCCTTATCCTTGAGGGCCTTGACAACTGAAGCGGCACGCCGTGCAGCGATACGGTCGTTGATGGTGTTGTTACCTGTGCCGGCGTCTGCGTAACCTGTCACAGTCACCTTAGCATCGGGATGCTCGTTCATGTAAGCTACAATCTCATTCACCTTAGGCTGCTCGGTAGCAGTGATAACACTCTTATTGATGGTGAAGAACACGTCACGGCGGAGAGGCTCAACCTTTACAGGAGCGGGTGCCGGTGCGGGTGCCGGTGTAGGCTCTACATACTCTTCTTTCTGTGGCTCCGGTGCGGGTGCCGGTTCCGGTTCCGGAGTTCTCTTTGTATAGGTCTTGCCAAGGTTGATGCGTAGACCTGCGAGAGCATTGAAATACCAGTCGGGATTGCCGGCCTTCTTAGAGTTGTACTTGTCCGAGAGGATGTTGGCATTGCCCTCAACCATGATGCTGACAGCATCGCTGACACGGAAGTTCAGTTCAACGCCACCGCGTCCTACAGGACGCACCTTTGTGCCATCCCAGTTGTAACGCATCTCATAAGCCTTAGCAAGCTCGTTGGCGCGGCCGTTGTCCCAGGCGATATTAGCGCCGCCACCGAGGAATGCGCTCAAATTGAACACACGGTTAGGATTCCAGCCACAGAAAGCATTGCTGAGGTTGAAAATGAAATCAACACCCGGAGCCACATACTTCCACTTATAGGTGACATTGCCGGGAGCTTTATGGCCAAGCTCCGTAACACCGTTGTAGCCACCTTTACTCTGCCAGGCGTTGGCAGCAATACGGGCAGCAAACCAGGGATTGAACTGGTAGCCGATGCCAAGCTGCACGTTAGGAGAGATGAGGTCCTTAAACTTAGCCTCACCAAGTGTGTACTGAGCACCCCCCTGCAGATCCAGGAATGCGTGTTTCTTAAATGTGTACTCATTGCCAGCCTTATCTGTATAAGTGGCTTGAGCCATCGCGACTGAAGATCCGCCAAGGACCAGCGCTGCAACCAATAAAGTTTTAATGCACTTCATAAAGCGATTAAATTAGTTAATATTAACTTGTTATTATTCTCTTAGAAGAAGTTTAACCTATACCTATAATGTTTTGCAAAGGTAGCAAATAATCTAATAGGTTTGCGGTTTTTTATCCTTATTTTTTCTAAAAAATTAAAATTCAGCATTTTTTGGTGTACGTGGAAAGGGTATGACATCCCTGATATTCTGCATTCCGGTGACAAAAAGAATGAGCCGCTCAAAGCCGAGGCCAAATCCTGCATGGGGGCAAGAACCATATTTGCGCGTGTCAAGATACCAGCTGTAAGTCGATTCCTTCATGTCACGGCGGTCGATCTCGTCAAGGAGTTTCTGATAGTTCTCTTCGCGCACAGAGCCACCGATGATCTCGCCGATACGTGGAAAGAGCACGTCGGTGCCCTGCATGGTCTTGCCGTCAGGGTTCTTCTTCATATAGAAAGCCTTAATCCCAGTAGGATAATCAGTCATGATGACGGGACGCTTGAAATGCTCCTCCACGAGGAAGCGTTCATGCTCCGAAGCCAAATCCATGCCCCACCCCGTGACGGGGAACTCAAACTGGTGACCGTCTTTCACTGCTTGCTGAAGGACATTGATACCCTCCGTGTAAGGCAGACGCACGAAGTCCTCGTTGATCACGCTCTCCAAAGTCTGAATCAGTGTCTTGTCAATCATCTTGTTGAGGAACTCCAAATCGTCACGACAGTTGTCGAGTGCCCAACGTACGCAGTACTTGATGAAGTCTTCCTCCAAGTCCATCAGCTCGTCCTTGTCCATGAACGCCACCTCAGGCTCTATCATCCAAAACTCAGCGAGGTGTCGCGGAGTGTTGCTGTTCTCAGCACGGAAAGTCGGACCAAACGTATAAATGGCACCGAGTGCCGTTGCACCAAGCTCACCCTCGAGCTGTCCTGAGACTGTGAGATTGGTTTTCTTTCCGAAGAAGTCCTTGTCATACTCCACTTTCCCGCTCTTGGCCACACGATCGAGGTCAAGCGTGGTGACCTGGAACATCTCTCCTGCACCCTCGGCATCACTGGCCGTGATCAGCGGGGTGTTGAAATAATAGAATCCATGCTCATGGAAGTACTTATGAATGGCGATGGCCATGTTGTGACGGATGCGAAAAACGGCTCCGAAGGTATTGGTGCGCAGACGCATGTGCGCATACTGACGCATATACTCAAACGACTGTCCCTTCTTCTGCATGGGGTAGTCGGCAGGGCAGAGACCATAAACCTCAATCTCTGTGGCCTGCACCTCCACGGTCTGCCCTTTTCCCTGGCTCTCTACAAGAAGGCCGGTGGCGCGAATGCAGGCACCTGTAGTGATACTTCTCAACATCTCAGCATCAAACTTCTCCGGCGCCGCGACAATCTGGATATTCTTGATAGTGGATCCGTCATTCAGGGCAATGAAGTCTACAGCCTTGCTGCTGCGGTGCGAGCGCACCCAACCCTTAACGGTAATCTCTTTATTAAAGTCGGTGCAACGAAGAGCATCGATAACTTTTGTTCTGCTCATTATAGTATTTAAAGATTGAAAAAATGAAAGAATGAAAAGAGCTACTTACTCGCTCTGCCCATCTTTCATCCTTTCATGATTCCAATAATTTGATGTTATTCAAACATTCCGCTGCGCAGCGTGTCCACCTCCTTCTCCGTAAGGAATCGCCAGTCACCGCGACGGAGATTCTTCTTCGTAAGGCCTGCGAACTGTACGCGGTCAAGTTTCACGACACGATAGCCGAGGTACTCAAAGATACGGCGGACAATGCGGTTGCGGCCGCTGTGGATCTCAATTCCCACCTGTGAGTGGTCGCGCTCATCGGCATACTCGATGGCATCGGCATGCACTTCGCCATCCTCCAACTCAATGCCATCGGCAATCTTCTGCAAGTCTTCTGTGGCGACATTCTTGTCAAGGAAGACATGATAAACCTTTTTCTTGAGAAACTTGGGGTGCGTAAGCTTTGAAGCCAGCTCGCCGTCATTGGTAAGCAAAAGCACGCCTGTGGTGTTACGGTCAAGACGGCCTACGGGATAGATGCGCTCAGGGCAGGCATCCTTGACAAGATCCATTACGGTCTTACGCTGTTGTGGATCATCAGACGTGGTGACGTAATCCTTAGGCTTGTTGAGAAGGATATACACCTTCTTCTCTATCGTGACAGGCTGGTCGCGGAAATGCACCTCATCAGAACGCTTCACCTTTGTGCCAAGCTCTGTAACCACTGTGCCATTGACCGTTACGACACCCGACGTGATAAACTCGTCAGCCTCGCGGCGTGAGCACACACCTGCATTGGCAAGATATTTATTCAAGCGGATAGGCTCCTCAGGATCCACATGCTCTTCCTTATATTCAATACGCTTCTTCAAGCTGTACTTGGCATTGGGGTCATAGCCTGGACGCGGCGCATTGTTGTAGCTTCTATAACCATTATTATATCCGCCACGGAATCCGTTCCCCTGCTGGCGGGGCTGATAACCACTCTGCTGACGAGGCTGATAACCGCCTTGCTGACGAGGCTGATAACCACCCTGACGGCGAGGCTGATAACCGCCTTGCTGACGGGACTGATAGTCACCCTGCTGACGAGGCTGATAGCCGCCCTCACCATTATTAAAGCGTGGACGGGGTTGGTAACCGCCCTGTTGATGGGACTGATAGCCACCCTCACCATTGTTAAAGCGTGGACGGGGCTGGTAACCGCCCTGTTGGCGAGGCTGATAGCCACCCTCACCATTGTTAAAGCGTGGACGGGGCTGGTAACCACCCTGTTGGCGAGGCTGGTAGCCACCCTGCTGACGAGGTTGGTAACCACCCTGGCGAGGCTGGTAACCTTGCTGACGGGGCTGGTCACTGCCGGTACCAAGTGCCGCACCAAAGCCTTCCGGACGGAAGCCGCTATCGGCAGGCTGAGCGTCTGAAGTATGGTTGCCATACTGTGAGCGTGTAAATGTAGTGTGAATACGCGGGCGCTGAGTACGGCCAGTGCCCGGGTTATAGTCCCTCTGATTCTGATGTCCGCCGTTGCGTGCAAAACCCTCACGGGCATCTTTCTGCGGCTCTTGAGCCGTCTCCATCTTTTCCTGTTCTTCTGACATAGTAGTAGCTGCTTGATCCATGGAAGTCTATCATCACAACAAACTTCCATAGGGATTTGTAAAAATAAAACTTAAATACCTGTGTAATTGTGCGGGGTGATGGACAAGAGTTCTTGCTTCACCTCCGGATTAACATTAAGAGTGTTTATAAAATTGTGAATAGTTTCTTTCGTCATGACTGTGTTGGTGCGTGTGAGCTGTTTCAGTGCCTCATAAGGATGCGGATAACCTTCACGCCGCAAGATCGTCTGGATGGCTTCAGCCACCACGGCCCACATATTATCAAGGTCATCATTAATCTTCTCTTCGTGCAGAATGAGCTTGCGCAGGCCTTTAAGTGTAGACTGAATGGCAATGATCGAATGTCCGAGGGGTACTCCAATATTGCGCAATACAGTGGAATCGGTAAGGTCTCTCTGCAAGCGACTGATAGGCAGCTTCATAGAAAGGAAGGTCAGCACAGCATTGGCCATGCCCAAGTTACCTTCGCTGTTCTCGTAGTCGATGGGGTTGACCTTGTGGGGCATCGCCGACGAGCCAACCTCACCCGCCTTGATCTTCTGCTTGAAATAATCCATGGAGATATACATCCAGAAGTCGCGGTCGAGATCAATGATAATGGTGTTGATGCGCCGGATACCATCGAAAATGGCAGCCAGGTAATCATAGTTAGAAATCTGTGTGGTGTACTGTTCGCGCTCCAACCCAAGTTTCTCGCTGACGAAGCGGTTTCCGAAAGTCTTCCAGTCGTAGTCGGGATAAGCCACATGATGGGCATTGAAGTTGCCTGTCGCACCGCCGAACTTTGCCGTAATCTTGGCAGCCTTGAGCGTGTTGAGCTGTTCGGTGAGCCTGTAGACATAGACCATGATTTCCTTTCCCAAACGTGTGGGCGAGGCCGGCTGTCCATGGGTCTTGGCAAGCATCGGCACGTCCTTCCACTCCTCGGCATAGGTTCTGAGCTGCTCAATGAGCTCTTCCACCTGAGGATAGAAAATGTGATGAAGCGACTCTTTCAGTGCAAGCGGCACCGAGGTGTTATTAATGTCCTGCGATGTCAGTCCGAAATGAATGAACTCCTTGAAGCTCTCCAGGCCGCCAATGGCATCAAACTGCTCTTTGATGTAGTACTCTACGGCTTTGACATCATGATTGGTGACTCTCTCTATCTCTTTGACACGTTGCGCACCCTGTTCATTAAACTGAAGGTAAATGTCACGCAAACGTGGAAAGAGCGCTTGGTCGAATGATTTCAGCTGAGGCAACGGCAACTCACAAAGAGTGATGAAATACTCGATCTCCACCCTGATACGATAGCGGATGAGCGCATACTCTGAATAATAATCAGCAAGAGCGGCTGTCTTGCTTCTGTAGCGACCGTCAATAGGCGAGATTGCCGTTAACATATCGAGACTCATGGGATTTATTTGTTATAATACGTATTACCTTGACTTTATTTCTAAATCTATAAACGCGTTTGCCTGTATCTTTGCGCGTGCAAAATTACGAAATAGAAATGAAACGTCCCTCAGAAAGTCTAAAAAATTATGAGATGATAACATAAAAAAATCCCGCAGCAGCCGAAGCCACCACGGGAACCACCCCTGTGGGCGTTGACGGATTCGAACCGCCGACCCTCTGCTTGTAAGGCAGATGCTC
>ERZ772881.1042-NODE-1042-length-27027-cov-152.095247_pt1 | contig 27027 bp, 25 predicted proteins | sample MGYA00580581_ERZ772881 | MGnify/ENA primary metagenome ERZ772881 (study PRJEB29015, sample SAMEA2737668) | human gut metagenome | biome: human gut; feature: human-associated habitat; material: faeces | place: China | collected 2012 ...
CGTTGAACGTTCCATTGACCGTCAGCTTACTCTGTTCTAAATTCATCGAACTCACATTAAATAAATCCGTGCTACTCTGCGAGCCTGCTCCATTTCCCTATTGACATATCGCTGGGTACGTAAGCGCGTCTGAACAATAATATTCCCTTTAAGGTTACTATTCAACTGGTATAGTGCAGCAACTATACCTTGATAATCATTGTTTCCAGCATAACTGATGGCTGTCATCTTATCCTTTCCTTGAAGCTTTTCGTCGGTTAAGAATCGTGCCGTCTGTCCTTTAGCCTTGTTGAAAGAATATGTATAGTCTGTGCCAAATACCAGGTTGCTTCTATGGTAAGAAGGTGCTTCCGGCACTCCGAGCTTCTTACCAGCTTGTGTCCACCAATACATCATTCCTATATGCAGTTGATTGGCATACAGAGTTCCCACGTCTTTTCCTCCTTGGGATTTGTCATAATAGAGAGGGGAGCCATAAGGCAAGATGATTGTCCCACCTCGTCTCATATAGCTAAGCACACCCTCCAGGGCACTACTAAAGAAACCTTCATCCTTTGTCAAGACAAGGACAGGCACTCTCTTAGGATTCAAATTGCCAATACCATCAAGTGTCACAAAATAGGGATTTGCGCCAAAATCTCTGACGTACACCTGAATCTCATCATCGTTAAGGACCGAGTATTGCTTTCTCAGATCATTTACTATGCCATAGTTCATTCCTTTCATCTTGATGCCTAATTTCTTTAGTGCAGTAGGCACAACCTTACAGAAGAAGTCCTTGTTGGTATTGTTGGTAGAGTCCAACTCTGTAGGCATTCCACATTCCGTGAGCCATAATGGTTTCGCCCAGTTATACCGGGACATACAATCCTTTACCTTCTTCAAATCTGTCGGTATTTGCTCCGGCGATGAATATGTATGATAGTTCATGATGTCGAAATATCTGTATGCCCCATTTTTCATTACCTCGTTCAAGAAACTTTCATCTTGGATGTTGGCAAGTCCGGAGAAGAGTATTCTGACATTAGAGTCATGCTGCTTCATTGAATATACCATCTTCAGACCTTCTAAATAATGGTAGGCAAGAAAATCCTGCGAGTGAAGATTCACTTCATTGCAGAACTCTATAGTACGGAACCTGTTGATGTATCTTTTCTGCAAGACATCAAACCGGCGGATAAATCCATCGTTACTATTCCACACCTTCTTGGACAACTCACTATCATATAGGATTCCCAGGATATTGAAGTTGTGCTGCTTGACCGTGCTTAAGACATTGTTGAGAATCGGCGAGCTTGTTGTATTCAGCAAAGCATCATCCAAATCACATCTCACATTTGTCGCTCCTATCTCACTCATCAGCTGAAGCTGTCGGTTCATGGTAGCATAATCAAATCTTTCATTATCCCTTGTGAGATGAGCACAGAAGCCGTATGGTTCTTCAAGCCTATTTGTACAAGGGAAATAAGGCATTACTATTTGTGCTTTTATCCCAAGCACAAATATTATGCATAATATTATGAAAAGATACCGACGCATTACAGTTAAGCACTACTTCAGAATAGCTGCTATAGCATCTTTCTTGTTTTCACTATCAAAATGATGGTGCAAAACTACATAGATATTAAGTAGGTTCACAAGCCTATATGCGAAGTTATAAATAGCTCCATGAGTCTTTTTCATATAGAGTTTGGCGCTATTTATACCCATGATAAACTTTCGAGGACTGAACTGTTCATGTTCCTTGTTAACTGATCCTCCTTCCAAGTGTACTATCCTGGGAGATTTTATGATATAACTCGGATGCCCATTCCGTGTCCAACGGTGTTGCATTTCTGTCTCCTCAAAATACATGAAGAAGTCGTTGTCGAAGGCTCCATAGTTATCTATAACCTGACGGGAAACAAATAAGTCTGCTCCTGTTACATAGTCAACACGAAATGAATCTTTAGTTAAATCGTCATCTGTCGTATCGTATCGCTGATAAGTTTTGCCTATTTTTTTGTATATAGGAGCTACCAAGAAATCCCTTAGATTTCTTGTCAGCGTAGGAAATTTAGCAAAGGAATGAATGGTATTCCCTTCTTTGTCCTGCAACAAGCATCCTATGCCTCCAATCTTATCTGTAGCATGATTCTCACAGTAGTCAAAGAAACATTTTATGGCGTTATTGACAAGCAGGGTATCTGTGTTCAGAAAAAAGATATATTTACCAGTAGCTTTCTTTACGCCAAGATTATTAGCCCTGCCAAAGCCTATATTGCCACCAGATTCGATAAATGTTATTCGTTTGTCTTCTGAGAAATGCTTCTGGCTTCCGTCTTGAGAATCATTATCAACAAGAATTATCTCGAAACATATTCCATGGGTTTTCTCAAAGATTGACTCAATGCAATCCTTAGTCAGGTCTATCGTATTATAGTTAACTAAAATTACAGAAACGTCCATGATATTCTAATAATATTATAATACTTGTTTGTCTTCCCACACATAAGGATATGGGAAGACACCATTAGTATCTGTACCTAAATTATAGTTACGGACAGTGGTATACATCAAGCCAGCTGCTACAACACACATAACAGCCCTAAACACACTACGCTGACTTCTACTTACAATATAAGGTACTCCTAGTATCACACCAAGAAGGAAGAGCGCATTGAGGCTTCGTCCTAACAATGGTACTGAATTGAAAAGATTATAGAACGTCACTGCGAAAAGTAGGCACTTCGCTCCGTAAGACTCCAACATCTTTTTATCATAGAGGTAAGTGAACAGCAAAGCTATCAATGTTGTCGGTAGAATGCCTACGTATTGTGCTCCTCCAAAATCATATACGTTGTCTACAAAATAATGTGTCGATCTTTCTATTTCATCAGCAGAGCCAAAAGAAATTATCAAGCCGGAGAACAATGGACCCATGTAGCTCTGAACTAATGGGCCAATGATGAATGAAGTTGCTACTATAATATACGTAATCTTCTTTGATGGAAGTTTTATAAAATATAGAAGTGCCAATAGTGGAATGACAAAATACGAGGAGGAATGAGCTACTATAGCCAGTAGTAACAGTAGAGCTACTATAATTTTCTTTCGTTTGAATTCGGAATAAGTCAAAATATAATATGCCCACATTACAGACACTGTCGCTATCATCTGTCGCTGTGCAGTAATAATGAACAACAATTGGCTGTTGTTTAATACAGTACATATTAAGAACAAAGATAGAGGTATGTTGTAACTACCTTTTGACAATAGTTTATACATCGGTATCAGCCACATTAACCCATAGCACAAAATATAAATATACGCATATCTTGGGAATACAGCTCTTATGATTTTTACAAACTCTGCGTATGGCCATTCCAAATCGTAACCACCTTTTACATCAAGCGTTCCATACATGGATGATTTACCCAAATAGAAGTTTAGATAATGGGGGTAGTCATTTGTTTCGAACTGTCCATTTGTCAGAAGCAATATCGATGCAAACAATGCAAAAGAGACTATAGACAGTGTCTTCTTATTGCTCTTGTTAATCACTAAAGCAAAGGAAAAAAGTATAATTGATACTAATATTATTATCATGTTACTTGTTATGACAATGTCATTAAAGAATGCATATAAAAAATCACATAAAAATTTTACGTGCCATGTCCTTATTTTCTATACGTTGTAGAATTAATGATTATAAGCCACGTTTCTACGTTTCTACAATTGTTATCAGTTCTTTTATACATCAGCTACCTACATATAATCTCTGGATAAGTATATTATAACATTTACTCAAACTTAATGGTAACCCAACACCAACCAATGTGTATGCCAACCACCACAAACTATTATTCTGTTCTATGACTGGGAACTCGGCAAGTCTCTCTATAGGCCAACTATAATAAGTAATCTTAATCAGACTTATCAGTTTAAAAGTCAACAAATGCATCGCAAGAATGATCATAGTGTTGTTACCTACATAATAAAAAAAGCTTTTCCTTTAAGATGTTCTAGTCTCTTGCTTATATTCAATACCATAAGTGTTCCAGATATGGCAAATATTGTATAAGGCAGGACATCCTTAAAACCATTTTCCAAAACTCCCACGACATGGTCAAAATATATTAGGCCACTCACGGTTAAGGTTACAGAAATTATCAAAGATATATCTGTATAACACCTGTCCGACTCTATCCTATGATAACAATATCCTACAACATAAAAGAATGAAGAAAAGAAAAGAATATAAAGGCTACCTATATATGGTAATTTCAGATTATAATAACGACTAATTAAGGATAAGATAAGTAATGACAACCCCACCAAATATCTGCTAATCCGTATATATCTTCCTAATATGAACTGTGCTGTTGCTACCATTAATGAAGAGAATAATAATGCCCTAATAAACCAAAAAGCTCCAAGCAGCTCTTCAACATCTCCAACCTTTAAAATCACATGTATACCTTTCTTGACAAAATCGGACCAACTATATAATTCGGATACATATCCATTAAATCCATAGACACCATTGTATATGTTCAAATGAAAGAATATATTATGAAAAAGCAAGAATACCAAACTCCATTTTAAAAATGGAAGATATAGTCCCTTGAACCTTTTCAGATAAGTAGTCATTAACTCACCTTTGTTATGACTGGGTTTATAGAAATAGCCTGATGTAAAGAAGAATAAAGGAACTGCATAGAACATTAATATAATTCCGATCTCTTTGGGTGGTCTTGAATGCCAAATTACTACACTAATAATACCAATAGCCTTAGCTATGGCAATATAATTATTGTGTGACCGTATTTTACGGCTGGGGAGGGTAGACTTTAACATGAGAATGTTTTTTTGTTAACTATTACCCAATGACTTGAGCTATGCGTTCCGCTACTGTATCCCAAGAAAAATCATGTATATATTGTTGACGCCGTGATATCACATTGCGGGAAAAAGAATCTTCATTTAGTAAACGAAGCATAAGTGACGCGAGTTCATGTGGATCATCCTTGTCTAGTAAAAACCCCGTAGCATCGTTCACATGTTCTGGAGAATTGCCATCTTGAATGAAGTATGGCATCTCATAGCAGTTCCTGCCAATGCAAGGAAGACCGAAGATTAATGCTTCAACGAAAACAAGGCCATAAGCTTCGAAATAACTCGGCATACAAAAAATATCACACATATTGTAATACTTAGCTTCCTCACTAAATGGTATCTGACCTATAAAATGATAACTTTCAATAGGATTTTTAATCGGATTCTTCTTTGGTCCAATGACAAAGAGTTCTACATTCTTACCTTTTTCTCTTAGAAGTTTAAATGCTTCATAAGTAATGAAGCCTCCTTTACGCTTGAAATCTTTACCAACAAACAGAATTTTATTGTGATTCTTTTCTTGAGGCGCTATTAATTTTGTATCTACGTTAGTTCCACCTCCTACTGGGTAAATATGGTCGGCAGGTAATCCCTGCTGAACCAACCAATCACTCAACCAACGTCCCATGGTAAAAACACCCGAACATGTACGCATGTATTCATTTTGTTCTCTTTCACGCTTCTCAAATAGCTTCGAATCCGTACTTTGAAATGATGACACTGCAAATATTTCAGGTTTTTGATTACGCAGATAGTTAACATAAGATACGGAGTTGTCCAAATACAAATAAGTTTTGCGATTAACACTATCGTTCAACACTTCGCTAAATTGAAAGGTATTTCCTGAAATTTCTTGCAGCCGCTTACGAAGTAAAAGTCGACGATAATAATCAATGCTCATAACTTCTATTTGTAGCACTTTATGCAAAAAGGCTATAATCCATCTATTTCCTTTAAGATTAATATCCTTTACATCATAATGATTACATAATGCTTTATACAGGGAGTAGTTCGTTCCACTCCACGCTGTTTCTTTGTTTTTACCCCAATTAACAAGGTAGTTTAGTTTTTTCATCATGATAATTCTACTGGCTTAAATAAAGATTTTTTTGACTTAAAATTTATAAGTTGAGTCCACTTGAAAAAGTCAGCACCCCTTTCAATCTAAAAGTTGAGTGCCAGTTTCCAAGGATTATACCTCAATAAATGAGAGATTTTACGCTCCAAAAGCCTTCTTGTTAGGCTGATAGGTTTCAAATCATAACATTTTTGAGGTGGGGGCCTCAAAAAACGGACTTTTTAGAGGGGACTCATAAGTTGCTTTTTAAAAAGAGAATTGACTTCTCTCGCATCTCCTCAAAAAGGTTTTGATAATCGACTATTTTATCAGATATTATATTTTTCGATTTATCAACAATACTCCACACATGGTCTTCAGCTCCAGCCAACCTCATCAAGTTCTCCATTCTGCTATCTACATCTCCATTCATACAGCAGAACTTCTTACCAAAGATCAGAGAGAAGACCATCAGGTGGAATGATGCCCCACAAACAAATGTCGCATTCTTGATAAGATTTAGAAATTCTATAGGGCCCACAGCCGGATATGACTTAATGTTATCGTAACGACTCATCTCATTTGTTGGATAACAATTTTCATAAATTACTGGCAAACCCATCTGATGGCCTATTTGAGATGCTTCAGCAAGGAACTCATGACGCATACCGCCAGGAGTATAATAGAAAATATATTCCCCATTAATAATTGGCTGCTTATCTAACAAGTTGTCATAATCTTCGCTGCTAAGTAGCATTGTTGGGTCGAGAACCAAATCTACAGGATTATATATTCCATTTTTCTCAAGATAGTCTTTGGTTCTCTGCTCTCTTACAGAGACCGCCTTATAACCACTAATCAACTTCTTTACATATTTAATGTCGAGAGACTCTGGGGCTGGACCCATGGAAGGAGCATAAGCAATCTTTCGTGTAGATTGACCGACAAAGCTACCAAAATAGGCTTCACTGAAATCAAATGCGTTTGTATTCCAAATTTGATCACTTCCAGTTATCAAAACATCAAAGTGAAAATTAGTAGTTTTCAACTGGCTCTCAGTATTGAACTCTTGGGTCAAATTAAGTCTTTCTTTAAAAAAAGAGTCGAATAAATGCCACTTCTTATACATAGGTTTAATGGAAGATGGGCAATAAATCAATCTCTTTACGCTCTCTTTTATGGAGTGCAATGTTTGACAACTTACAGGTTTAGGATAGCCTTTTTTCTGTTGTAAGGTTCGGAAATTGACAATCTCGACTTCATGACCTAACTTTGACAAAAATGTCTGAAGGGCATATGCCTGTAACATTGACCCATAATTATAACTTGCATGGAAAGTAATAATTCCTATTTTCATTGTAGAAGGAATACTAATTTTATTGTTACGTATGTTACGATTGCTGTTTTCTTCTATGCACCTTTTGTTTGACCATATCCACCACGACCTTACGTTCATGGGATTGCATACCAATAAACCATCCGGTTATGCCCACCATGAGAACTGCGGAAAAACATAGCACTATGAAGTTAATCCAATTTTCATCGGTAAAAACTTTCATCCTTAAGTATATTGGAAAAGGAAGAGCTACAGCCGTCATACTCAATACGGGTAAAATGACCTTAGTAATAAGTTTATTAAGAGAATAGCCTATCTGCTTACGACAGAAAAGGAATCTCGCAAAACCTGATATAAAATTGAAAATGATACAAATATAGAATACAGACGTAGGCCCAGCACCTAACCGTAGTACTAAGTATCCTACAGGCAGAATACATAGTATGATGCTACTCACTACAATCTGATAATTGCGGATATTACCTGTTGCAGATAGGGATGTCATTAGTGGCACGCCAAACATATTTCCAACAAGACTATCTACTAAAGTAAGAACAACGAAGATTGGTGTCCAGTCTGGCACTTTGACGAGCCAAATACCAAGAACAAATTGTATATTGAGCATTAACGGAAAAGCTAGTATGAAAAAGATAATGTAGGAGAATTTTATCCCAAGATAAGTAAGTTTCTCCATCTCTTCGATTTGTCCAACAGCATATTCTTTAGTTATCTGAGGATTTAATGCTGTTTGAAAGTTTGAAATAAAATTCATAACAGCTCCAGACACTTGATCCGCTACACCACGGGCTGCATTAACTACTGGACCGAAAAACAAGTTGAGTATGATACTAAGTCCTTGATTACGACATAGCCAAGCTAGGCTTCCAAAAAGATTCCATCCAGCGAAGCTAAACATTTGTTTATAGAGATCTTTATCCCAGAATAGCAAGAACTTACTCTCTGCATAATGTCTTTTACAAAATATCTGATAAGTGAATCGGATGAGCAACGTGACTGCAAAGAACAGTATGGAATAGGTGATAAGTTTATCAAATGGGCTAATGCTCAGCATATATACGATAACCAACTTCAAAACAGTCTCTAAAATACTTATATATGCATATACGCTCATTTTTTCGTGTGCAATAAGAACAGCATCATAAGGAACTTGAATGATGTTTACGCAAAATGAGAGTATAGAGAATTGGTAAACAACGTTTGCAGCAAACATTCTGTCATGTGGTATAACCAATTTTGCATTTACAAACCAAAGGCCAATAGTTTCTGATAATAGAACTATAAGAAGTGCTATTAGTATATGGATATTCATAGATGTAGCGAACGTCTTACGAAGGCGATTAAAATCGCCCTTGCCTAAGGAATAGGTAAGAAAACGTTGAGTAGCTGAAGCCATGCTACTATTTAGAAAAGAGAACATGGAAACGACACCTCCTACGACATTATAAACTCCATAATCACGAATGCCAAGTTGAGCAAGAATCACGCGTGATGTGTAGAGTGATACCAACATGATAAGTATCATTCTAAAATATAGGAAAAGTGTATTCTTTGCTACTTTCTTCTTATCTGTATTTGCCATTTAGTTTTTATTGATTGCTGTGTGAGTCTACTAAAACCTTTTTAAGGAATCCCATTTTGGATGTCAATAGATATTATTGATAAAAATCATATTCGAGGTCTCTTAACAGGAATTTAATATTTCTAATGCCCATTCTTCACATTAGTTAGAAGTTTTACGATTTCTTTTCTCATGTAATGATAAAGCATTTTATCAACGGTTAACATCTGGTACCTTCGAAATGAGAATCCAAGAGATTCATTCAGCTTACGGAATACCTTGATTCGCCAATTTATAGGCTTGGGAGCTCTTAATTGATCATTACCAGATATGGCTTCTTCTGCCGTTCGTTTATACAAATACATTTTGCCATTAAGCTCAGAAATCAGTTGGTCACCATGTTCAGTGTTGGGAAGTAAACATGAAATTCCATGCTTATGAATTGGAATTTCATCTGCTGAAATATTTTGTCCCAATCCCCAAAAATCTCCTATAGTTATATCTGATATTCTTTCTGGTTTAGCATAATGACAAGTATAGCAGCTCTCACGATAGGTAAAACCATCAATGAAAGAATTTATGTAAAGGTCGTCATAATATCTTTTGGTCCAAATATTAGTTGTTCTCAATTTAGTACCATCTTTTAGGGTTACTATGAGATGGAATCCTGCATCATCACGAAAATCTACCGAAAGTACATCCTCTTTATTAATGTTCCAATGCTCCGTTATGAATTTTGTAAGAATCTGTTCTGATGGTACACCGTGACAAATCAAATCAACCAGCCATAAATTACTTGGTTGTTCTTTGTACATCTGCTTAATAGCAGCAACTTGACAAGGAGTACCAATAAAAAGCACAGGCCGTTTGTCTTTTACGTCTTTTTTTAATAAAGATATGCTGTCTTCTATATTACTCTGCACATACTTTGACCCCTTTAGCTTCGATAAGTCTTCTATCTTGTCAACTCTAATGTGCTTGATATGAATCCCTGGCTGAAATGAACAGCCATAAACGACTCCACCTTCAGCAATAATATGCTGAGACAATACAGAAGCTGCCCCTCCTGAAGAACTGCTCTGATAATCTACTGTATCCTTAGACCATCCTGCGAAGGCCTTTAGCGGATAATTAGCTTCTATAGTATGAATTGCAGGACAGCCCTTTACACAAAGACCGCAGTCTATACATTTCGTCTGATCAATCTGTGGATGCAGATGGCCAAAAGCATCTTCTTCCATTAATATGCATTTCACCGGACAACGTGCAGCGCACAAACTACATCCAGTGCAATCTTCTTTCCTACAAATTTTCTTCATCAAATTTATTTGTGCAAAATCCAACAATCGATTTTATAACTTTGCAATATTTTTGGGGACTAAGAGAATTGATAAACAGTTTTCATCAGCATTGAATCATGATTTTTTCAATCTTATTCGCTGGACACGCTGAATTAAATCATTCTTTATCGACTAAATTTAGTCCAAATTTTTAACATTCCAAATATTACACTATAAACAAAAGTCATTTACTAAATGTTTTCTAATCTAAAATTAGAAGCCAGTAATGTCTCGATTTCATCTTTAACAGATTTATATTCTTCTGTATTCATCACATTCGAATCAGATTCTAATAAAATATAATGTGTATTTGTTATATCACCAATATTCTCATCTTCCGTTAGAGACACTATAAATTGCCCTTCTATTGGACGATGCTCTAACATAAATTTCAAGATATTGTTCAAGCTTTCTTGCTCAATACCCTTCTGTTTAGGACCATCTATGACAACAGGAGCTTCAATAGGACAACCTCTGTTATTCATAACTGTGAGTAGCCCATAATAGTAAGCTAATATTAGTTTAGAACCATTAGAGCCTGATGTATTTATTTTGGCATTAATTGCAAAGGTATCTGAATGATTCCTTTTTATACCAAAACTTTCAAGAGCATTAAATACGTTTGAGCTAAAGTCTTTTTGTATATCTTTTCTCCGTTCATCCTTTCCTTCTAATTTTAACTGTTGGTCTATAGAATCTATTTCAGAACTTAATTGTGATAATGTTCCGCTCAATTCTGAGCATTTCCCCTTTAACACTGATTCAATTTCTTCTTTAACTCTTCCTTCAATAACGTCTTTTAGGCTTAAATCCTCTTGACGCTTATTCAAAATTTCTTGTATTTTCTTTATGTTATCAGAAACACTCTTTGACTCCTCCATTTTTTTATTTATCTCAATTTTAACGTCATCAAGTTTCTTCTCATTTTCTATAAGTAGTTCTTTACAATCATCCCGATCTTTCAAATATTGAAATCTAGAACTTTCATCGTTGTCTATTTCTGCACCACACATAGGACATGTCATTATCTCTTCACTATTTAGTGCAAATTTATAATCCTTGGTAATACCATCAATATTTTTATGTAATTTTTCAATGTTAAACTCGATAGAGTACCGTTCACCGTTTAATTTTTCTAATGCTTTTAAAGTCTCGTTACGGCTTTTGTTTAATTCATTTAGCTGCGTCATAAGTTCTGAGATACTAGCCTTGAAACGGTTTTCATCAATACTCAATAGATTTACTCCTTTAAATTTATCAATAAACAAGTTAAGAAGTCTTTGATTCTGATCATACTCTATTTTTATTCTCTTTTTATTAAAATTTAGCTCATTTTTTTTCATGCTAAGATTAAAATAGTCATCAGAAAATATAGTTGTATGAAATCTTAAAGCATTACTCTTGCTTCCAATTTTTCCAAAAGACTCGAAAGGTTGGTTCCAGCCAGAATCCTGATCCAAATAAAAAGGCAAAAATAAAGCATTTATATTAAGCACATTAGAATCTATATTTTTAGATAGGTTTATACCTAGATAACTTCTAATCAAAGCTGAGAATTGTTCTATTTTTTTTGTATGCAAAATACATATCTGTTTTTCATTAAAAAGATAGAGATCGTTTCCCATTCGTAGGGATTGGAATTTTAAATTGCCAATGCAGAACTTTAATGATGTAATAATATTACTGTGTTCCCATGATGGTGCAAATTGGCGGATTGTGCAGCCTAAAGCATAATACAATGACTTTAGAATACAAGATTTACCTGATTCATTAGGCCCCTTGACCAAAATTGTTGGATAATCAAGGTCTATTCTCCTTCCCGTCTTCGTCTTGTACGATAGAAGTAGTATCTCCGTAAATCTTATTTTTTTCATACCTTTTTGTCCTTAGATTTCTTATGAAGACCTTGAGATCTCCCTTTTGACTAATTTTTTGCATAATAATACATTATTAGTGCAAGAATGAAATCGTCATCATATTGTAGTGTATTAGTGTAGTTCTTCTTTATACTACAGAACACTTTATTTGTAAATTCAGTAAAAGATATATTTTCGTTTTCTTCTGTTTCCATTGCATAATTAATTTGATTTTTAATTTTTCCCTTCAAAGAAATAAGTTCTGCATTGTTATAATCAAATAAAGCATCGTGAACTTTTTCCCTTATAGGTTTAAGTATTCTTATTTTCTTCATAAATGGCATATTCTCTTTTTCAAGTTGTAATGATATTTCATTTATGACTGTTTCAAAATATTTGTTATCTGCAATTTCCTTTACATGCGAACTAAATTCTTCTTTAGTTATTGCTTTTTCAGTTTTTAAAATATTTTCTTCTGTGATAATTCCTTCTTTATGCTGCTTCCTGATAATTTCATCCATAAGATGTTCGTAAAAAGTTCCAACTGATATAGATACATCTTTTAAGCCCATCTTTTCAATAAAGTTTGAAATAATACCCCTTAAAGAAATTTCATAGTTCCCAGGAATTTCTTTTTGAAGTATGTGAAAGTTTTCCAACACATTTTTATCCAAGTTGGGCAACTCATTTAGAACCTTATCTCTTAAGGTGACTTGCTTGTCTTTTTTAAAATCGCTTATTCTAATTTCTCCAACGCCCGATTTAGAGGGATCGGCCAATTGAGTCTTTCCAAAGTACGAATCAGTAACAAAGAAATAAGCTCTCGCTTGTTTAAATTCAAAAGAGTGCTGCAAAAGTTTACCTAAAATAGAATGACCATTATTTCCATCTTTCCTAGCTGGTATTGAATATAATTCAGATACCTTCCAGTTGTCCCCATTTTTTGTTTTAACTTGGAAAAAATCTATATTTTTTTCATTGACAGACTTATCAATAACAACAACATCCTCATGATAATCCAAAATGATAATATAATCTTTGTTCTCATTTTCTAATTCTAATAACTTTTTCAAGGCCCAGTTTTCTTGAAAGCCATACCTATTTGACGACATAGAACCAGAGATGTCAGAAGGAATATTGTCTGAAAGTTCCTTTAGTGAGCTTTTGGTTGAATCATTGTAACTCATTTGATAAGCATATATTCTTTATTGTCTGCTTTACAATTCTCAAAATGGATACCAGAATATGTGTACACGCGGCTAACTTTGAAAATATAATTCGTCACGAAAAGTGCTTTTTAATGTTTAATACAAAAATCAGCTTTCTTTATTATTTTGAAATGACAGGTTTTTTCTCGCTAATTATTTTTTCTAATTTCATGTTATTTATTTCATAATTAAAGGATAATCTGAACCTAACAATCACTTTATGGTCCAACTCTAATTAAACCGAGCGCCCAAACTACTACAGCTACTAACACATTATGGATGTTGGTTACTCGAAATTTTTGGTATCGTTATTTGACCACAGATAATGCAGTGGCAGGAACATCAGAGGATAGGGCTGGGTCTCTACATAATTCATGTCAGCAGGAACATTGTCTTTCATAAAAGAAAGATTCATGTCCAAGTCTCCACAAATTGCCTTGTCAATCATATTCTTCTCGTATACTGTCTTCACCTGTTCTGACAGTTCTCCAAGTCCTGCATTGACGATTGCCTTCACCACATGGCTAACGACCTGTCTGTCACAAAGCCGGTCGTTTTGACAATCGGATATGTAGGCATCCAGTATATTGCCAAATATTGACACAAGTTGAGCATGGATCTTTTTCTTCTTATCCTCATTACAAACATCAAAATCGGAAACCTCACGTGACAGTTGTTCAGCCACGATTTGCTTACCACGAACGGTAATACCTTCCTCCAACATGAATTTCTCAAGATACTGAGGTTTATACTCAAACATCAATGACAACATAGGAAGGATATATGTAAAGCCATCGTAATTTGGCAAATTGAAGTTGATTATATCCTCCGTCTGACGGAGGATTTCCAACACTACATCGAATGAATTGAAATTGTAGGATGTGGTCAAGCATACGAGTGTGTTTCGGATAATGAAGGGGTTGACAGTCTTGTCTACCGCTAACTCATCAAGGGTCTTTCCATTTTGTCTGCCCAGTTCACGAAGGATAAGATTATTCTCGTCTTCTGTGAAGCTTTCTAAAGAAAGATCATAAAGGTGATTTATTTCCCGAAGTGTTATATCCAAGGGATCCTTAGACAGTATCGTCTCCACATCGGGATAGTGAAGTTTTATCTCTTTCGGATAATCTTTACCTTTGTATGTATAGTTCATATCGTGAGTTCTTTATTGTGTAACCTCACAGTTGTAAAAACACTGTTATACATTACTCGTTACTCGTCATGCAATTCTTCATCTTCTAACACCTCAAGATACTTATTTTTTATCCAAGTTGTAACGGCTGTCATAAAGTGATCCACGCAAACGCCTACTCTCTGTTGTCCCTTAAACCGAGCGACACGACCGACGACACCTTTGAACGGACCATCTATAACACGTACAAGTTGACCCTTCGCAAACTTTGAGATAATATTTCCTGCTATATATTTGCCTTCTACATTTGAGTTATAGATTTGCATAAAACTCGTCATTTGTTTGGGTGGAACAAACAGAGGCTCATGCACAAGCACATCATCCTTATGATATTGGTGATAATAATATCTAAGATAGGGCAAATGGATGTTGTCAAAAACGAATTCATCCAACAGTTTCTTACTCGCCTTGACAAAAAGTATATTGGGTATTAGAATTTCTTCTTTATCTATAACACGACCATTTATAGTTTGTCTGACAAACCGTTTGGGCCAAAATAGTTTAACATCCTTAGGATCAGAATTTTCAGTGATATAGTCATACGCTTGCTTTTCGGTGCCATATGCAGCACGCAGAACATACCATAGAATCTTTTTATCCTTACTTTCTGGTTCGAGCGGCTGGGGCATAGTTGGTGGACGCCCCTCTGTTTCATCTCCTCCATTTGAAGAGATTGAATCATTGGAGTTGGCATTGGGGATAGGCCCAGTGCATGCAGACGAACCGACCGGTTGATGTTGCTCATCCGGGTTTGTGGAATTAATTTCCATATCGGCGAGATCCTATTCTAAATTTCAGAACATAGGACTTAACACAAGCAAACGTTTAACGTTCTATCGTGTCAGGCTGATATTAGCCGTTCATCGATTCCGTCCAAGCCTCGTCTAACGAGGATGAAACAGCCATTCAGTCGGTACAAAGGTAGCTCAAAAAAATGAATAGAGCAAAATAAAGACGAGGAAAATTATCCACCGACCTAATTTTTCTATTATTGATGTTCCAAGATTAATTATGCTATGCTAGGCAGAATTAAGATTATTTCTGAGAACATACGAAGTTATCAAAAGTTTGTGATAACCACTTATTATCACAAACTTTTGATTATCACGAGCAAATCTAATCGTTTATTGGTAACCGGCATGTTGCCAATACAAATTTTAAAATTAACTTGTGATAACTTACTGAGAATTTAGCAGGCTCTTTATCATCTCGTCAATCTCACGGTTCACTCGGGCAAAGTTACGGTTGAGCATGACTTCTTTTTGACGGGCATCCTTGAAGGCATAGATTTTGGGTAGGTCAACGTACTGGGCTTCCTCTTTCTTGATCTCTGCCATATTGAAATTCGTCTTGCAAAAATACTTCGTGGTCCTAAACTCTGGGCTATCCTCAAGATTGATGCTACTGAAAGAGCTGCGCTCCGTGGGCGTGAAGTCACGGGCAGCCTGTCCGGCAAGCCAGCCTGTTGCCATGTCGGCAATCTTGGCGGCAGGGACGAGGTTGTCCATCTTCTCACTGATGGAAGTGCTGACCTTTGAGTCGTTGATAGTGATGGACTTAGATGTCTGCTTGGCCTTGCCGAAGACATCGTTCTGTGCCCACTCCAATGTTTCCTTGTTGCGGGCAGCACCCATGAAGATATTGCCGCAGGTGGTGATGATCTTCTGCATGCCGTTCTTGCCGTAGTCAGCCTCCAACTGGGGAAGTTCTTGGAAGCCGAGAGTAACAGCGACTTTGTTGCTTCGCGCCGTACCGATAAGGCGGTCTATCTTATGGAAGTAGAGCGTGGGCAGCTCATCGACAATGATGCTCACGGGCAGGTTGCCCTTGCTGTTGATACGTGTGACGAGTCGGTTGAGGATGAGGGCGTTGAGCGAGCCGATGACCTGTTCCTTCTCGGGATCGTTGGCGATGACAAGGTAGCTGGGACTGTTCCTGTCGGAGATTTTCAAATCGAAGTCGTCGCCGGTGAATACCCAGTAAGCCTCTGGGGAAACAAGACGGGCGGCATTGACACGGAGTGTACCCACCATACCCTCAAGCTGGTCGTTGGCCTTGTTCTTGTAGGCAGACTGGAACGGTGCCATGAGTGACATGATCTTCGGGTCGTCCATCAGTATATCAAAAACTTCGCTGTAGCTGCGGCCTAAGAAGCTCAGCACATGGGGCATGTCGGAGTACTCGCCCGTAATGGTGTCGGGATCCACCTCGTTGCCATCCTCGTCCTCGTACCAACTGCGAGTGATGAAGATTTCCTTCTGGTTGCGGTCGAGATAGCTAAAGCCGTTGAGGTCGACAAACATGCCGTCGGCATCGGTGGAGACGTTGTTGCTCTCTCGGTCGGTAAGGTCAAGAACCACATTGCCGTGCTCATCCAAGGCCTTGTAGTCGCGCCACTTCCTTGTGACGAGTTTCAGTTTCCTGCCATCGTACTCGACATAGCGAGTAAGCTTCCTGCCGTTCTTATAACCTGTCGGGTGGAAGTTGACAAAGAAGAAAATGATGGCGGCAAGGAAGTTCTCGGCGGAGTTCTGGAAGAAGGCCTCGCTGCCGCCTTTCTTTTCGCCACCGCCTTTGTTAAGCGAAGACAGAAGTGTGGCTGCCGTCTCGGAAGCAGCCGCCAAATCAGGGATGTACTTCCGCTGGATGGGGTTCACACGGTTAGAGTACTCCACGTCGGTAAAGTTGACGATGCGGAAGCCGCAGTTCTTGGGTAGTGTGCCCTGCTTGCGGTTCTTACAATACTGATAGAAGAGATTTCTTGCGAGTGCAGGGAACTTGTAGTCATAGACCATCATGGCAAAGCCCTTGGCACTGTGCTGGCGGATGAACGGGTCGATGATGCCGAAGGACTTACCCGATCCGGGCGTACCCAGTACGATGGTGGCACGGAAGGGGTTGATGATGTTGATCCAGCCGTGGTTCAGCTTCTTCTTGTAGTAATAGACCATAGGGATATTGACGCTGTACTCGTTCTCTTCCTTGTTACGGCTCTGCTCGAACGACTCGTTTTCGAAGTTCCATTTATCATCGCCTATCTTCATGCCCAAGTACTGTGCGATGGCATCAAAGCCCTGATGAATGAGCATTGTACCTACAACGGAACAGAGGACATGGAGACAACGGTTGAGAGGATAACCGGCAAAAGCACCGTTGAGGGGCATGCCGTAGAAGACGAAGCACAGGACTATCATGGTTGCTCCGGCGAGAACGGGATAGAGCACCATCGTTTTGAGGTTCCACTTCAGGCTCTTCCTCGCTCTCGTACCAATGCAGGTAACCGTAATACAGATGAGCTCCATCACCTTGCAGGTAGCCACAGAGTCGAAGACCTTGAAGCGGTGGAACACATCGAGGATAAAGGCAATCATGGAGTTGGAGGTCGTGACGGGCAGGTTCATCACAATCTCTACAATAAGTATCAGGTAGATGCACGAGCGGAACATGTTGTACATCTGCTGTTGTTCACGGGTTTCTTCCACAGTTTAATGAGTTAGGAGTTAGAAATTAGGAGTTAAGATTTGACTGTTGGCACGATGTGGGACGGTCGTTACGATTATCTGCGGTGGTAGTCTTATTAATGCGTGGCGACCGTCGCGCGTAACTGCGGCGTTCGCCATGCATCGATAAACTGATGACTTTTACTGCAAATTAATCAGTAGCTCAGGCGCAAAGCTGTCGGCATTGAGGATGTCACGGTAGTTGATGTCGAGATAGCTGACGCGGCCGCTTATCTGGTCCTCGGTGATTTCAAGGCGGAGCTTCTTCTCTTCAGGGAAGGTGAGCTTCTTGAGGACGATGACGTTGCGGTAGGCCTTGGTGAAGTGGTCGGCATGATTGACCATGTACACCGGGGTGAGCTCGATGGTCTGAGAGTTCGTGGCCTTGAGCTCCTTTTTGTCCATCAGCTTCAGTCGGATCTCGGCGATGTCGTACTTGATGTTGCTCTTGTTCTGAAGCGAGAAGTCGATGAAGAAGTAGTCGCCGACGGTGTAGATGTTGTTCACCTGCGCACGGATGCCGTACTGCTTGCCGTGCACACGGAAGCACTTGCGGCGGCTCATGAAGATAGACCAGCAGAGACGGGACATGTCGCCCTGCGTCATGCTCACCTCCGGGTTGGTGTAGTCACGGATGTCGTCCTGTCCGACGGTATAGACGGAGTGGGCACGCTTTGGGGCTTTGGTGTAATAGACGGTGAACTGAGCGATGTGTCGCTCACCAATGACCGTTACCGTGCCCGCCAGTTCGTTGTCCATCTGTGTGGACTTGGGTTTCAGGCGGACGATATTGTCGGCGCACTGGTTGCCTACGAGTTTGTCGGTGGAGATGTCCACGAGTTTGATGTTCTCCGGCATGATGAGATGGGTGGTCACCTGGTCGTTAACGTAGATGACAGTCTTCTGCAGGTTGCTCTCGAAGATGCGTGCATCGTCCTCCGTGAGGCGGTGGATGTAGCGGATGCGGACGGTATCGTTCTTCTCATTCTTGGTGCAGTCACTATTAACTGCGTTCTCTGCATGGGTTGGCAGGATGGCGACGGCCATCAGTGCCATGATGATAATCTTTTTCATTCGTTCTGTGTGTTTATAAGATAGACAATGGTGTTGTACTTAATCTTTGCTTTGTTCTTGCGGATATTCTTCGACACGGCGGAGCTGGCAGACTGGTACATGTTCTGCAGGGCTTGCAGGGCGATGATCTCCGGGGACACGCCGCCAGTGCCGTTTACGTCGAACTGGATATTCTGCGCCGCGACATTGGAACCTGCGTCCTTCACCATCTCACGGAACGTGGACTCGGGAACGTAGAATCCCTCCATGCCGTCGTTGTCAAAGACGCTGAGGTTAACCTTGATGAACTTGTTGCCAACAAAGATACTCGTGATGTTGGCCATGACACGCTGCTGTCCGAAGCCCGTGACGATGCCGTAGAGGTAGGAGCCTTTCTTGAGGCGGATGCCTTTCACGGTTACGTCATCGAGAAGCTTGAAGCGGAGACGGGTGCCCTCACGAGCCTTGGTGGTCTTGTCAATCATCGCCTTGATAAGCGGCTCGTCGACATTCTCGGTACTGGCAACGGTGTTGAACTTCTCGCTGTTGTCCTCCCTGACCTTTTCGACGACCTCGGTTTTCTCTTCCTTCTTGTTTTTCTTTTTCGTGTTGCCGGTGAGTGCGTCGATCATTGCCTGTTGTTGCCTTCGTTCCTCGGCTTCCTCTTCCTTGTCGCGCTGTTCCTGCTCAGCATAGTAGCGGCGCTGGCGGTCCATGCTGCGGTTCTGGATGCGCTCCAGTTCACGGGCATAGTCGTTGAGGTCATCCTGCTGGGTGCGTCCGCCGCCATAGCTGCTGCCGTAACTGTTGCTGCTATAGCCGTTGATACGGTTCATGTTGGCTTGCTGACGCTCGCGGAGGTCCTGCTCGGCTTTCATCTGACGGAGACGCTCGGCGTTGACTGCATTGATGTCCTGCCGCTCCTTGTCATTGTAGCCGCTGCCTGTGGTGTCTTTCTGCTCATAGTCGTCGCCAATGCCGTCAACAGCGGTGAAGGCTCCGCCCTCGGCAAAGTGCTTGTTCATGGCCGTCATCTTGTCGTCCATGCCCTCACTGCGTGCTTCGGGAAGGCTCATGTTGATGGAGTCGGTGACTACGTTCCCAGTTGTTTTGCCGTTGCCCTTGAAGGTCTCCATGCCGAAGTAGATGAGCCCCAGCAGGGGCAGGAAGATGACCAAAGGGAAAATGTACTTGGGTTGTCTGAGGTTCAGACGCTTGAGTTTCTGTAAGTCCATATCATATGTTTTTTATTGTTTTCTGTTTATTGTTTGTTGTCGAGATACTTGACCACGAGTTCCAACTGGCGGTACTTCACCATGATGTCCACAGAGTCCTGGTGGCTCTTGACGGGCAGACGGACGAGTGAGTCGAGGTCGTGCTTGAGCTGCTGGCCCTTGTTGGTGAGTTCCACGGTCTGGTCCACCTGCATGGACTTCAGGCGTTGGATGCGTCGGATGCCGTCGAAGGCGGGCTTTACCTCTGTGAAGTCGGATAGCATGTCGGCCTCGTTGTAGTTGCTGGTCAGCGTAAGCCAGCTGCCGATGATGAGCGAGAGCATGAGCATGCTGATGGTGATGACGGACACTCGTTTCTTATGCTTGTCAGCCCATTGGTTGGCTTTGTCTATCTTCTCGCGGAGCTTGAATTTGTCTGTCAGCGACTTGATGCCTTCTGCTATCTTGGCATCCTTCTTGGCTTTGGTTTTCTTGAATATCTTCATAATTTACGATTTAATATTAGTAATCGAGGTCCTTGTTTTCAAGTGTTCTCCAGTTGGTGATGAGCAGTCCGTGAGGATTGTTCTGTGTCCTTGGCACGTTCTCTATTTCGCCCACGGTGATGATGGAGCGTTTGAGGTCACGGCTGCGACGCTTGATGAGCTGTGTGCCGAAGTACTTGAATTTTCTCTCATGCTCATTGAACAGGATGGAGTCGCACTTGATGGTGCAGACAGCACTGCTTGATATAATATCCGAGTAGAAGCCGTTTTCTTCCATGGCCTGCTTCTGCTTCATGGCCGTGCCGTCAGCCATGTAAAGTGCCTTGCCGAGTGTCCATTTGATGTAGTCATTGTCGGGAGGCAGGTTGAAGAAGTACTGGTGGAAGAGCTGGATGTGTGCCTTGGCTTCCATCACGAAGTTGGCTTCCTGCAGGCTGCGTTCGGCGAGGAAGGGGATGTCGCCGTCGAGGATGTATATCTGGCTGCGCTCCTCACTGACAAGCTTTGAGCTTTGATAGACAGTGAAGATGCAGATGGCAGTGCAAGCCGTCAGCGTGAGGATGACGGTTGTAAGTGCCAGCTTGGTTTTCTGTTCTAAGGATTGTATCAACATAACATTATATGAGTTAGGAATTAGAAGTTAGGAGTTTGCCAGTTAAGGAGTTAGGAAGTTGGAGTTAGTAGAGTTGGGGAGCTGCCTCACTTTGGCTTGGCAACTCCCAACTTCTCTCTCCTAACTCCCTTCGGCTCCTCCGGGCTTGTAGTTGGAGTCGGACTTGCCCACATTATTTATACTGCGGGCTGAATCCGCACCACGGCTGTAGGAAGCTCCAAGTCCAGTCTGTGCCATAATGGTACGGGCAGTCTGGTTGAAGCCGCTGCCACCATCGCTGTGCGACTGCTGTGCCGCACCGATAATGGAGGCTGTGCCGGTGGCTACTGCCGCTCCTGCCGCTGCCGTCGTGGTTGCCGCACCCATCGCATAGCTTGCACCGCCGAAGACGAGGGTCTGTGCCATACTGCCAGAAGCCGTTCCTGCGCTGGAGCTGATACCGCCGGGGATGAGCCATGAGGCTACTTCGGGCACGAAGCGGAGGACGTAGGCACCCACGAGCATGCCCATGGCGTACATGCAGTTAGAGCCGATGCCTTGCAAGCCCAACGCGCCTATCTGCTGCCATGAGTTGACCGTGCCGCGCAGGAGGGTGTCGTAGGCCTTGATGTCCTCCATGAGGTTGTACATCAGGATGAAGTCGATGTAGTATAAACAGAAGTACACGACAAATCCCCATAGGGAAAGCGACAGGTACTTGCCTATCCACTGGGCCCAGGCGTTGCTCCAGGGCGGTACGATGCTGAGGGCGAACATGATGGGCGCAAAGGTGGCGAGGATGGTCATGAAGATGCGCTGGGCGACGAGCATGCCGTAGTAGGACATCTGGAAGATGAGCTCGCCGACGAACCGTATTACGTCATTGATCCACTCGCTGACCTTAGTCTCGGCGGCCACGGCGGCACGCTGGGCGTAGTTGTTGATGGTGGAGCCGAGGTTCTCCATGTTGTAAATTAATTTGTCCCACCAGTGTGCGTCCTCACCGATGGCCTGCACCTGCTTGGCGGTCTCGATGCTGTCCTGCACCTGTCGGAGGCGTTTGAGGTAGTCGTCCTGCTTTTGGGCGACCTTGAGCTCCAGTGCCGCCACTTCCTTGTTCTTGCTCTGTGCCATCTGTCGGGTCACATCCTCCAGTCCCTTGCCGGGCATTTTAAGAGACTCGCAGATATAGCTGCTGTAGGTGATACACAGGGAAAGGCCGATGATACGGGCGAGCTTCATCACGTCCATGCCGCGCCGGCCGAGTATCATCATCCAGCACTCGTAGAAGCCCATGCAAAGGGCGAGCAGCAGGCCGAGCATCTTGGCAAAGCTGACGGCACTGCCGAGGACAGCGGACTTGGGGAAGGTCTCCATGGCCGTCAGTAGGCGCATCAGACTGTCGTCGATGGCAGGGAGGCCCATCGTCAGCAGCTGGTTGATGAACATTGAACTCGATAATAGTAAGTCATTCATAGTTATATCGTATTTTCGCTTTCATGGTTAGTAGTATTGCTGTGCCATTCCGACGAGGTGTGCCACACGGGAGACAATCTGTTCCATCTGCTTCTTGTACTCTATGTAGGCCTCCTGCCGTTTGGAGTTTTCAAGTTCATTGCCAATACCCTGCATGTGGGTGTAGGCGATGGACTGGCAGATCATGTCGTTCTGACGCTGGAGCTCGCTGACCTGTGGAGCCATCTTGCCCTTGCTCTTCGTAAGGCAGTAGGTGAGCCCCTCGGTGATGGATTTCTGCATACGTGTAAAGTCGTCCTTGAAGGAGTGATAGACGAGGTCGACGTTGCGGTCGGCGGCACGGATTACTTCCTCGTCGTGCATCTCCTTGACTTTTTCACGTTCTTCCTCGACTTTCTTGATTTTCTCCTTCTGCGTCTCTTCCTGTGCCACACGGCGGGGCATGATGGTCTTGACGTTGGACTTGTGCTCCTTGAAGCGCACACGGTAGCCGGACTTGAAGCCCGACCACTTCCAGTAGGTCTCGGCACCGGAGTATTTCTTGTGGAGGAAGTAGTAGTACCAGTCGGGCTCGAAGTCCCAGGGACCGGTCTCCATGCTCCGCCACTGCTTTTCCTTCTGCTTGTCGTGGACGACCTTCTGGGCATAAGCGCTCCCGCCTTCCCCGATGGGGAAAGCGAGAGCTATACAAACAATTAGGGAAGAAAGTATGTGTCTCATGGTATTATCGTATTGATGGTTTACTCGTTTTACATTGATATTAAACTGGTAGTTGGTTTGTTGTTTCGAAGAGATTATGCCCCATACCACTTGTCAATGACCTTTGTGGCTATCTCGTCCTTCACGTCGCTGTTGAGGATGTCCCAGATATAGTCGTAGTGGAAGCCGCCCATGACAACGATGCTGCACCAGAGGTTGGCGGAGTCGATGATGCCGAGCATGTTGGAGATGTAGCTGTGGAGGGTGTTGACAAGCTCCAGTTTCTCGTCCATGCTGGCACGCATCACGTTAAGGCCGCTGGCGGTGAGGGTAGCGTACATCTGCTTGATATTCTTGATTTCTCTTGCACAGGCGAAGTTGGCCTCAGTATAGTACCATGCCACGGCTGGCTTCTTGAAAGCGTACTTCGCCGTGTTCTTCGTGAACTTGGCATAGGTATCAATGAGCCTGTAGAGGTCGGTGCCCGTCGATGCCAGTGCCGTGCCGAGTATGACGTAGCTGTAGGCATTGTTAAGCTTGGAGTTCAACGTCATGCGTACGTCGTTGAACTTCGTCGCGCCCTTCGTAACAAGGCTCTGCTCGCCATAGCTTGCCGCCACCTTCTCCAGTGCTTTCTCTTCTTCCTTCTTAATGAGCTTGTGCAGCGAAATAAGTGCCTCGATGGTAGGCTGGTCGTTGGGGTAGTCGAAGGCATGGGCTTTCGAGGGGTAAAGGATGGCAAGGACCAGAATGCATATTATAATGGTATGGTACTTCATAGCTTTCATGTTCCAAGGTTATTCCAGTCGTTGATAATGCCGTCCACCATGTTGCTGGCCTGATAGACGGAAGCCCAGCTCTCAGGGTTGATGGCAAAGAACACTTCGCCCCAGGTGCCGAACTGGCACATCATCACCATCACGTCCATCTTGTACTTCATCTCCAACAGACGGGAGTAGATTTTATTGGCCAGCGTCAGACGGGTATAGCGGTCCATGAAGTTGTAGCCGTCGCCCTGACCCATGTTGTAGCGTCCCCCGCCGCTGGGTATCTTCTGGCGGATGATGGGATTGTCGGGGAGGCGTATCTTGCCGTTATTCACCACGTCGATGAAGTCGTGGATAAGTCCTTCGGTCTCAATGACAATGTCGGAGAGCTCGTTCAGGCAGAGGACGTAGTTTTTCACAGGGTTTGAGGCGATGTACTTTGTCACCGTGGGGATGCCGGAGAGGATGTCGGCACTTAGGAGAAAGATTTCCTTGTAGTAGGCCGACTCCTCACCGAAGCCGCTGACGTTGGTCATCGTCAGATGGTAGAGTTCCTTGATGCCCTCCATCGTGGCGGTGTACTGCAATATCTTCTTCTGCTTTTCAGAGATGGTGTCGAGCCGCTCGTTGTGCTTGTTCTCAATGAGCTTCTGGGCGGTAGTGTTGGCACCGACCTGCCCGGTCGTCCAAGGGTCATAGACCACACGCCATCCGGCAAAGGCTTGCGAGGTGGCAAGGAGAAGCATGGCAGCTGTTAAGGTACAGCATTTCTTCTGCCTGCTGCTTATCTTGTTGAATGTCAATCTGATTTGTCCCATAGTGGCATGATTTTCTGTTGTTTGTTCACTTTGACCGCAAAGTCGAGATACTTCTTTATGTCCAACTTCTTGCGGTCTTCCTCAATTTTCGTGATGGCAGTCTGGATGTCTCCATAGTGCCGCTCATAGACTTTCAGGGCTTCCTTCTCGGCGCGTTCCGTAGTGTAGGCCCAGTAGCATTCGGGTGGTTCCTCAACGCCATAGACATCGGAGTACTGGCCGCGGCATATCCACACCTCCTTGAAGTAGTTCCGGCCCTCGTGGTTGTTCAGGGCGTTGACGGTGAAAATCTGTTGCTTCTGTACCTGCGTCAGTCCGAGAATGGCACTAATGGCATCGTACCTGTCCTTGAACTTAGACTGGTCAAGCAGGATTTTCACGTCAGAGTTGTTGATGATGGCTTCCTTGACAATCGGTGAGTCTATCACGTCATTCAACTCTTGGGTTACGACTCCTGCTATGCCGTGGAACTTTCTCACCGTCTTATAGAGGTATTTTATATATTCCGCCATGGTCGGTGAGCTGATGGCTTTCCATGCCTCCTCGATGATGAGTGCCTTGCGGCCTTTCTTGATGCGCATCTTCTGAAGGAACACGTCCATGATGATGAGGACAACGATAGGGAACAGCACGGGGTCGTCCTTGATCTTGTCTATCTCGAAGACGATGAACTCCTCGTCAAAGAGGCTGGCATCCACGTCGTTGTTCAGCGTATGCTCCAACTCTCCGCCTTTATAGAACTGCTCCAGGATGGCGGCGAAGTTGTCGATGTCGAAGGTAATGCTCTTTTCCCTCATAATCTGCGGGATGCGCTCGATGGCGAACTCATAGTAGCTGTTGAAGCTGAGGTTATTCACGTGCATCTTCCGGCGTTGCTTCTCCATGCGGTCGATGCGCTGCTCAATGGTAATGAGGTAGTTGCCCTCGATGAGCTGCGGCATGAGGCGCATGAGCTGGCGATTGGCGGCGACCTTCTCGCCGTCGGTGGCGGCCTTGTCGTTGATGAGGTCGTGGAGCTTGTTCACCTTCCGCTGGATTCGTGCGTAAGCTTCCTTCTCCTCAGCAGAATGTAGAGGACCATCACCGGCCATACGACTGCCATCAGCATTATGGAGAGAACCGTATTCAGTATTCTGTCCGCCAAAGGCAGATGGATCTTCGGGTGTTTCGGAGGTGGGGATGTCTGTTTCATATTGTTCGTTGAACATTTTGGGCTTCGTCTCAGCATAAGAATCATATTCTTCTGCATTCGGCTCGCACCAAAATTCTGTATGTTTGTATTTTTCTTCGAGTTCCTTGCTATGCTTCTCGTAGGTGCCGTTCTTCTTGTCCTCCAAGAGCAGGCGTTTGCGGAGCTGGTCGCGCTCCGCGTCGCTGAACTCTTTGAAGGGGGTGAAGTACGACTCGTAGTACTCGACGATAGTCTGGTTGATAATCTTGTCCTCTATCTTCGTGGGTGCCTCGCTGCCCTTGAAAATGAGGAAGATGAGCGACTTGAGGAAGTTCTTCTTCTCGCCGAAGTTCTGGCCATACTCGGTGTCCGTTATCTTGAACGGGTTCATCGAGATGGGTTTTTCTTTCGAGTAGGTGATGTAAGTGCCTTTGAAATAGCGGCATATACCCTCGTAGCTGTCTCCTGTATCGACCATGACCACGTCGGTGTTCTGCTCCAAGAGCTGGCGGACGACGCTGTTCATGTGGAAATAAAATGTTACTTGATTACCAAACAGTTACAAGGTAAATGGTACAAAAATGTGCATGTCGAAAAAGGCTGTGTTTAGCGACTACTAAGGCAGCTACTCTATTTACTGTTATGAAATATTAAGAGTCCAAGTCTTGCCTTTAACTTTTTATAAGTTCAAATTTCTCGTCTACAATTTTCCATGTTTGGAAAGTTTTGCTTACCTTTCCTCTATAAAACCGAATAGATTTCCGTGCAGGAGTAACTAAAAACAA
>ERZ772881.1046-NODE-1046-length-26868-cov-4.684705_pt1 | contig 26868 bp, 23 predicted proteins | sample MGYA00580581_ERZ772881 | MGnify/ENA primary metagenome ERZ772881 (study PRJEB29015, sample SAMEA2737668) | human gut metagenome | biome: human gut; feature: human-associated habitat; material: faeces | place: China | collected 2012 ...
CCCTTAGCTCAGCTGGTAGAGCAACTGACTCTTAATCAGTGGGTCTAGGGTTCGAATCCCTAAGGGCGCACGAAAGACTGATCTTCTTACGGAGGTCGGTCTTTTTCAGTTAAGGCTCTTAAAGCAAGGATCATAAATACAGATTGATTAATTCCGTTTACAAGCTATGATTACACTTACCAATCTTGCCATCCAGTTTGGCAAACGTGTCCTTTATAAAGATGTGAACATTAAGTTCACCCGCGGCAACATCTACGGCGTCATCGGTGCCAACGGTGCGGGCAAATCCACCCTGCTACGCGCCATCAGCGGTGACCTGGAGCCCAACAAGGGCAGCGTGGAGCTGGGGCCTGGTGAGCGCCTCTCCGTATTGGAGCAAGACCACTTCAAATACGACTCCTATAAAGTCATCGACACCGTGCTCATGGGTTATGACGCGCTGTGGAGCAACATGAAAGAGCGCGAGATGCTCTACAGCAAAGCTGAGATGACCGAAGAGGATGGCAACCGCGCTGCTGAGCTTGAAGAGAAGTTCGCCGAGATGAACGGTTGGGAAGCCGAAAGCGATGCAGCACAGTTACTACAGAACCTTGGTGTGGCCGAGGCCTTGCACCAGAAACAGATGTCGCAGCTCTCGAACAACGAGAAGGTACGCGTGATGCTCGCAAAGGCTCTTTTCGGCAAACCCGACAACTTGCTGCTTGACGAGCCCACCAACGACCTTGACCTTGACACCGTGGAGTGGTTGGAAGACTACCTCGGCGAGATTGATGAACATCAGACAGTACTCGTGGTGAGCCACGACCGACACTTCCTCGACGCCGTCTCCACACAGACCATCGACATCGACTTCGGAAAGGTCACCGTCTTCGCCGGCAACTACAGTTTCTGGTATGAGAGCTCACAGCTCGCCCTGCGACAGGCGCAGAACCAGAAGATGAAGGCCGAGGAAAAGAAAAAGCAATTAGAGGAATTCATCCGCCGATTCTCTGCCAACGTGGCAAAGAGCCGCCAGACTACCAGCCGAAAGAAGATGCTGGAAAAGCTCAATGTGGAGGAAATCAAGCCTTCCAGCCGCAAATATCCAGGCATCATTTTCCAGATGGAGCGTGAGCCAGGCAATCAGATTCTCGAAGTGCAGGATTTGAAAGCTGTCGACGAAGATGGAACGGTACTCTTCGACAACGTCAACTTCAACATTGAGAAAGGCCAGAAAGTGGTGTTCCTCAGCCATAACCCCAAGGCTATGACCGCATTATTCGAGATCATCAACGGCAATCGGCAGGCCGAGGCGGGCACATATAAGTGGGGCGTAACCATCACCACGGCTTACCTGCCGCTTGACAACACTAAATTCTTCCAGTCGGAGTTGAACCTCGTCGACTGGCTCTCACAGTACGGTCCGGGCAATGAAGTCGTGATGAAGTCGTATCTCGGCCGCATGCTCTTCCGCCAGGAGGACGTAGAGAAAAAGGTCAATGTGCTCTCCGGAGGAGAGAAGATGCGGTGTATGATCGCCCGCATGCAGCTGCAAAACGCCAACTGCCTCATCTTCGATACGCCCACCAACCACCTCGACCTCGAGTCCATCCAGGCCCTGAACAATAACCTTGTAGCATTCAAGGGCAACATCCTCTTCTCATCACACGACGCAGAGCTCATCGAGACAGTATCCAACCGCATCATTGAGCTGACACCCAAGGGATGCATCGACAAACTCATGCCCTACGACGAGTACATCCACGATGACCTGATCAAGGAGCAGAAAGCGAAGATGTACGAGTAAGCCACCTGGTGGCACGGTTTTTGTTGGCTCAGAAAACAATAAAGGTTAACGCATTATGGCAGAAAAAGAAAAAGAAGAAAAAAACATAAAAGGTCAGGCTCATCAGACCGAGACCGAGCAGGAAGAGACAAAGGAAAAGGACGACCGTAAGGCTTGCCAACAGGAAGCAAAGCCTGAGCAGAAGGTCAAAACCGCTGACAAGGAGGCTGAAGAGAAAAAGGCTGACCCTTTGGAAAAAGCCAACGAGGAGATTGCAGAACTTAAGGATAAATACCTGCGCACCCTCGCCGAGTTTGACAACTATAAGAAGCGCACGCTGAAAGAAAAGACTGAGCTCATCCTTAACGGCAGCGAGAAGACGGTTGTCGCCATACTTCCGGTGCTTGACGACTTCGAGCGCGCGCTCAAGGACAAGAGCGAAGATCCTAAAGCCATCAGGGAAGGTGTCAAGATGATCTTCAACAAGTTTGTCAAAGTGCTCGAAGGCCTTGGCGTAAAGAAGATCGACACTGACGGCAAGGACTTCAGTACTGACTATCATGAAGCCGTTGCCATGGTTCCGGGAATGGGCGATGACAAGAAAGGCAAAGTCATCGATTGTGTGCAAACTGGATACACCCTTAACGAGAAAGTGATCCGCCACGCTAAAGTAGCGGTAGGACAGTAAGACCATGGCTGAGAAGAGAGACTATTACGAGGTACTCGGCGTAGACCGAAGCGCATCCGAGGATGAAATAAAGGTGGCTTACCGCAGGCTCGCCATAAAATACCACCCTGACCGCAATCCAGGAGATAAGGTAGCAGAAGAGAAATTCAAAGAGGCCGCCGAGGCCTACGAAGTGCTTCATGACCCTCAGAAACGCCAACAGTATGATCAGTTTGGGTTCAATGCTCCAGGCGGCGGCTTTGGTGGATTCAGCAGCGGTGGCATGGACATGGACGATATCTTCTCGATGTTCGGCGACATCTTCGGTGGTCGCAGTGGCGGATTCGGAGGCTTTGGCGGATTCGGAGGCAATGGCGGCAGTTCACAGCGAGTGTATCGCGGCTCAGACTTACGGCTGAAAGTGAAACTCTCATTGCAGGACATTGCCAGCGGCGTAACCAAGAAATTCAAAGTCCGCGAAGATGTGCCTTGTGAGCACTGCCAAGGCACCGGCTCTGAAGGAGGCGCACGGCCTGAAACCTGTCCCACCTGCCATGGTTCAGGCATGGTGACACGCACCGTACGCTCCATGTTTGGCATGATGCAGACGCAAAGCGAATGTCCCACCTGCCACGGAGAAGGGACCATCATTAAAAGCAAATGCAAGGCTTGTGGTGGCTCCGGCGTGGTGAAAGGTGAGAAAGTAGTAGAAATCAACGTCCCCGCCGGCGTAGAAGAGGGCATGGTGCTCAACGTCCACGGAAAGGGCAACGCGGGACCCCATAATGGTGTGCCCGGTGATATCCAGGTCATTATCGAGGAAGAGAAGAGCGATGTCTTTATCCGTGACAAGCAAGACCTGATTTACAACCTACTGCTCGACTTCCCCACCGCCGCTCTTGGTGGAGAAGCTGAAATACCGACTATTGACGGCAAGAAGTTCCCACTTAAGATTGACCCCGGCACACAACCGGGCAAGACCATGCGTCTGCGCGGTAAAGGTCTGCCTGCTGTGCAAGGATATGGATCGGGCACAGGAGACATTGTGGTCAATATCAGCGTCTATGTACCCAAAACTCTAAGCAAGAATGAGAAGAAAGCCATTGAGGAACTGCGCGAGAGCGAGAACTTCAAAGGTGACACCAGCACAAAGAAAAGCATCTTCGAGCGCTTGAAAGAGAGATTCAACAATTAGTCCCCGAAGTGCAGACTGCCTAACAAACCATACGGACGATTGAATTGAACCGAACGCACTGGCAACCAAGGCAAGAATTCAGATGAGATGAATTATCAGGAGACAGTATCATATCTGTTCAATGCTATGCCAGTATTTGAACATATCGGAGCCTCGGCCTATAAGCCGGGGCTTCAAACCACTTTGGCCTTGGACGAGCATTTCGGACATCCGAATCATGCCTACAAGACCATTCACATTGCGGGCACCAACGGCAAAGGATCATGTTCGCACAGCATCGCCGCTATTTTGCAGGAAGCCGGATACAAGGTAGGACTGTACACTTCTCCACACCTCGTCGACTTCCGCGAGCGTATCCGTGTAAATGGCGAGATGATAACCGAACAACGCGTCATCGACTTCATAGAGCAGGAACGCGACTTCTTCGAGCCTCTACACCCATCGTTCTTCGAGCTCACCACCGCTTTGGCCTTCCTCTATTTCAAAGAGCAGAAAGTGGACGTGGCAGTCATAGAAGTAGGACTTGGCGGACGACTTGATTGCACCAATATCATTACCCCTGAGCTCTCCATCATCACCAACATCAGTTATGACCACACACAGTTTCTCGGTAACACGCTGGCTTCGATTGCCGGAGAGAAAGCTGGCATCATCAAGTCTCACGTGCCCGTGGTCGTCGGTGAGGATGTGCCAGAGACACGTCCTGTCTTTCAGGCCAAAGCCGAAGCGTGCCAATCGCCGATCATCTTTGCGCAAGACCATGTCATGGTGATCAAGTCACACCCCTGTACAAGTGGCGGGAGAGACTACACTACCTCAACATCTCTTGTCACACTGCACTGCGATCTTGGCGGCGACTATCAGGAAAAGAACCTGAATACAGTGCTTACTGCCCTGCCTTTACTCCGTAAATCGTTTCACATCACAGATAATAATATTCGCGAAGGCCTTGCACATGTATGCCGCCTCACAGGGTTACGTGGCCGTTGGGAAACCATTAGGCAATATCCCCGCGTAGTCTGCGATACAGGTCACAATGTTGGAGGATGGCAATATCTTGCACCCCAGATCAAGCGGCAGCCATGCAAGACACTAAGGATCGTTTTCGGCATGGTCAACGACAAAGACATCAACACTGTCATGGAGCTGCTGCCCAAAGATGCTGTCTACTATTGGGCACAGCCATCAACCAAGAGGGCTTTCCCCTGTGACAAAGTGGCAGAACTTGGAAAAATCCACCATCTCAAGGGCAAAGAATGCGGCTCTATAGCCCAGGCTTACCATCAGGCATTGGCCGAAGCCGACAAGGAAGACTTCATCTTCGTGGGCGGATCAAGCTATGTCGTCGCCGACTTCCTCAATATGAATAATGTGTAAAACTGTTGGTAAAAGATATTTAACACTAAAAATACCATAATAATTGAGGCTTTTAGTTGTCACTCTCGTATTTTTTTATTTACTTTGCAAAAGACTCAAGAAACAACAACTAAAGACTCAGTCATATGGCAAGTAAAGAAGAAACACCAAATGTTTGCGGTCTGAAGCGCGAAGACTTTCAGACCACTATCAACGGAAAGAAAACCGATCTTTTCATTTTAAGAAACAGTCAAGGCAACGAAGTTGCCATCACCAATTACGGAGGAGCCCTCTTAGCCATTATGGTTCCTGACAAAGAAGGCAAAATGGGCAATGTCGTTATGGGGCACGACAATATCCAAGATGTCATTAACTCCCCAGAGCCATACCTCTCAAGACTAATCGGACGCTTCGGAAACCGAATAGCAAAAGGTAAATTCACCCTGCGTGGAAAGGAATATCAGGTGCCTGTAAACAACGGTGTGAACTCGCTTCACGGAGGAAAGAAAGGATTCAATGTGAAAGTCTGGTCACCTGAACTAATGAATGAGCACACACTTGCCCTTAACTACGTATCACCCTATGGTGAGGAAGGCTACACGGGAGAGCTAAAAGTGACTGTCGTCTACACTTGGACAGATGAAAACGAGTTGCACATTGATTACCTCGCAACGACCAACAAAAAGACCATCGTCAACCTTACCAACCACGCATTCTTCGCATTGGCAGGAATTGCAAATCCTACTCCATCAGTGGAAAATGTAGAGCTGCAGCTCAATGCCGACTTTTATCTCCCCATTGACGAGACATCCATTCCCACTGGAGAAATCAGAAAAGTGGAAGGCACTCCCTTTGACTTCAAGACTCCTAAGCCCATCGGACGAGACATCAACGCCGACGACGAGCAAATCAAGAATGGCACCGGATTTGACCACAACTATGTGCTCAACAAGCATGAGGAGAGTGAGCTCTCACTCGCCGCTAAGCTCTATGAGCCTGTTAGTGGACGAACCATGGAGGTCTACACCACCGAGCCCGGCATTCAACTCTACACCGGCAACTTCCTCTCCGGCATCCGCGGTACACATGGAGCCACCTATCCCAAACGCTCAGCTGTCTGTCTTGAAGCGCAACACTTCCCCGATTCACCCAACCGGCCTTATTTCCCATCAGTGATACTTAACCCGGGAGAACGCTATAAGCAGACCACCATCTATAAGTTTGGTGTCAAATAATAACCTTTTAAATATTTATTACCACACATTTAACGACCTCTACTATGGATATAGAATTTGTAAGAAGTCGATTCATCAAGCATTTTGATGGGGCGACAGGTAACATTTATGCCTCTCCGGGGCGCATCAACCTCATCGGAGAACATACCGATTACAATGGCGGCTTTGTCTTCCCAGGAGCCGTAGAGCAGGGTATCTTGGCTGAAATCCGTCCCAATGGACTGAAAAGTGTCAACATCTACTCTATCGATCTGAAGGATATGACTCACTTCACACTTGATGATCCTAAAGGTCCAAAAGCCACTTGGGCACGCTATATTTACGGTATCTGCCGCGAGATGATGGCCAGGGGCGTTGATGTCAAGCCGTTCAATGCCGCCTTTGCCGGCGATGTGCCATTAGGTGCCGGCATGTCATCAAGCGCTGCCTTGGAGAGCTGTTTCGCATTTGCGCTTAATGATCTCTTCGGTGACAACAAGGTCTCCAAATGGGATCTCGCATTGGCCGGACAAGCCACTGAGCACAAATATGTTGGTGTAAACTGCGGCATCATGGATCAATTTGCATCCGTCTTCGGTATGAAAGGGAAGCTCATGCGTCTCGACTGCCGCAGCCGCGAGTTTGAATACTTCCCTTGGGAGCCAAAAGGCTACAAGCTCGTATTACTCAACTCTAAGGTAAAGCACGAACTAAAAGGCTCCCCTTATAACGACCGCCGCAACTCCTGCGAAAATGTAGTGAAAGCTTTGAATACCAAATTCACCGACCGCCATTTTGATACACTTCGTGATGCTGACTGGGGCGACTTGGAAGCTGTCAGGGAAGAAGTCAGTGCGGAGGACTACAAGCGTGCACATTTCGTACTTGGCGAGGTAGATCGTGTTTTGGCCGTAAGTGAGGCACTTGAAAAAGGCGACTATGAGACTGTCGGACAAAAGATGTATGAAACTCATCATGGCCTGAGCAAGGAATATGAAGTAAGCTGTGAAGAGCTCGACTATCTTAACGATATTGCCAAGGAGAATGGCGTAACCGGTAGCCGAATCATGGGAGGAGGCTTCGGAGGATGTACCATTAACCTCGTCAAGGATAATCTTTACGAAAAGTTCATTGCTAATGCCAAGACAAAATTCAACGAGAAGTACGGTCATGAGCCACAAGTCATCGACGTAGTCATCGGCGACGGCTCACGCAGAATCTGCTAAATATATTTCGGTATTGGTGCAGGGGCGGCTCCTGTGGCCGCCTACAACCAGTATCTATGTATCGAAAATGCTCTATTCCCTGTTCCTTCTCATCGTCTCTCTTCTTCCACAACACCATTTTGCAGATATTCCACCAGGAAACTATAGTGGCATCACATGGCTGGGAGGTGACAAATACGCTGTCGTGAGCGACAAATCAGATGAGGACGGGTTCTTCATCTGGCGCATCGGGCTTGATTCCATCACGGGCGAGATCAAGTCTGCCGCAAACGAAGGGTTCCATTCTGCTTTGCAACCCAACCGCGATGGGGAAGGCATCGCCTTCAATCCGCACACCCAAACCATCTTCATCAGTGGGGAGAATGACAACTACATCAAGGAATATGACTTATCAGGAAAGCTCACAGGCCATGAGATTCCTCCTACCTCATTTTACAAGAATCTTCCTGAAAATTTAGGACTTGAAGCACTCAGTTACAACGACTCCACACGCACGCTGTGGACCTGCAACGAGAGTGGGAACATCGTCATTCAAAGTTATGGCACAAGTCTTCAGCCGTTACATCATTTCCCCTACACACTCGATGCTCCCTTAGTAAATCAGGCAAAGGCGCAATTCTATGCACATGGTGTAGGGACGATCTGCGCCTTCGACGATGGATCTCTACTCACGCTTGAGAGAGAGTTTTATGTGCCAAAGAAGAAGTTCGGCGCCTTTGTCAACTGCAAGCTCTTCCATTTCATACCGGACAAGAATAAGAAAGAACTGCTCACCGAATGGAAAACTTCATTAAATCTCTTCAAGTGTGATCTTGCCAATTACGAGGGAATGTGCCTTGGGCCCACGCTCAAAGACGGCTCTCGGATTCTGATTCTTGTTGCCGACTCACAGAATCGGGCTCACGGGGTGCTGAAGGACTGGATAAAGACAATCCGGATACGGACGGCTCACTCTCAACCATCTGGCCTTTAAATACCTTTTTAAGATGGTTGTATCCATCAAAATTATAGCGTCTGCCAATGAGTAAAGCCACAAAAACTGCCAACAAAGAAGCACTCAACACCGCTATGAAAAAAGAGACCTGTAAGACCGTAGCCGCGAGGACGTTCATGCCTGCTATGGTTGCTACAAAAAAGATGACAGGTGCTGTGGCGAAAACAACCGCAGACATCTGGCGACTGACAAATAATACCGATGCCTGCAATGCCCTACGCAGGAAATATTCCGTGGCCTGAGCATGAGTAGAGCCATTGCCAAGTAAGTAATAATAAAGCTGGGCATGGTGACGCAAACCTGCATAATAGACTTCAAGAGCACGCGAAACAGCTCCAATCATACCGCCAGACAACAAGCCCATAACAGGCACGAGGTGTACAGACACCTGCCAACCACGTGCACCAAGAATTAAGGAAACAGTGTACACTCCCACTATCAACAAACCCGATAAGAAGCCGCACAGGACCGGAACAAAAACTGCCTTCATCCTCAGACGAGACTGCAACACTGACATAGAGGCTGCAAACATCCCAAACAACAATGCGACAATAATGTTGACTGCTAAACTATTAAGTTTCACGCAGAGTAACGTCGCAAGTGCTACAAGGCTTGTTGTCAGAACAAGACGAAGCAGTGCCTTCACAAATCGGTTGAGAAGCGGGAGACGATAACGAATGATAACAAATATAGGAAATGCAATAATTAAAAGTGCAAAGAAAACACTAAGCAATGAAACATTCATATTGAAAGGTTTATCTCTTTATCAAAAGACAGTCGGCTGTCTTTACATGTGTAAATAATTTCTATCCTCCTCGCTGCAATCTTACCCAACAAAGCATCGACCTCATATGAGGGAATGACATTGTCAACCAGCAATATTTTCCGGTCAAGCAAAGACGCCACGCTCAAGAGCAACTTCTGAACGACGGCAGGCTCAAAATCTGAAAACTTTTGTGAATACTGTTCAGCCTTAATCTCTGTGAGTTTATCGACATTCACCTGAAGACTACGGCAAATCTCTGCCAAAGTGATATCTCCCTCTGGTAGAGCCTGTGGAACATACGCCATCATCGTTCGGAAATAAGGAGCTGAGCCGAGGGAAATCAGTTCTCCATCGAGTGTAATAAATCCTGAGGCCAGTGGGCAAAGCCCTAAAGCAGCAAGCAGAATCCGACTTTTGCCTGTGTGAGCCCCCCCGTGAAGACACACCCGTTCACCATCTTCCACAATTAAAGAAAAGGGCGGAGAGAAACCACCACCGCGAAGCGCTACACTGACATCTTTAAACTCAAGCATCTTCTGTCTCCTACTTTTGTTTCCGCAAATTTACCCAATATATCTCACACCACAAACTTTTTAATTTATTTTTTGTGCGCCACGTCATTTCACGATTGTCGGTGGCATTCCTCGTTTTGTATAATACCAACGCAAAGACAAGTGAACGTCTTTACATCATTCCCCACTGTCTTTTGCGCTTTTTTCTTGTTTTTTCCTTAATTTTGCAGAGATAGATTGGAAAACGAATGGACAACAGCAGCTTTTATCTCCCTGCCGAATGGGAGCCTCAAGACGGTATCATGCTCACATGGCCTGCGCCCCACACCGACTGGGCACCTTATCTCAACAGCATCACTAATACATATGTGACTCTCGTCAAAGCCATCCTCACCCACGAGCGCGTTATCATTGCCACTGAAGATCCTTTGCATACCGCCACTATCTTAGAAAAAGGTGGCTGTGCTATGGAACGCATCAACCTCTATTCCTGCCTTATCAACGATACTTGGTCGCGCGACCATGGACCGTTGACGCTTGTTAACCCCGCCGACGGCAGCATGAGGATGCTCGACTTCATGTTTAACGGCTGGGGTGAAAAGTTCGACTGGCAACGCGACAATGCCATTACCCAGAAACTATTTAGTCTCCACGCCTTCAACGCTGAAAGAGAAAGCCACGATGACTTTATTCTTGAAGGAGGCTCTATAGAGAGTGACGGAAAAGGCACGATCTTCACCACAGCACAGTGTCTCCTGGCTCCCCACCGCAACCAACCGTTGAGCCAACAAGCCATTGAGGAAAAGCTCTGTAAACTGCTTCATGCCCAGCGGGTGATATGGATACATCACGGGAATCTTATAGGAGACGATACAGACGGACACATTGATACTATTGTCAGAGCGTGTCCAGACAATACCCTAATCTACGTAAGCTGCGACGATAAGACTGACGAACAATATGCAGACTTCCAAGCTTTAGATGCTGAACTCCAAGCACTCCAAACGATGGAGGGCACGCATTACCGTCTGCTTAAACTTCCCATGCCCGACCGTATGGAATTTGATGGAGAACGCTTGCCGGCCACCTATGCAAACTTTCTTATCATTAACGGTGCTGTAATCGTACCAATTTATGGTCAGAAAGAGAAAGACGAAGAAGCCTTGACCACCATAGCGCAAGCATTCCCCGAGAGAGAGATTATCCCAATTGATGCCTCCGTCATCGTGCGACAACACGGATCTATCCATTGCCTCACCATGCAGATACCACATAGTGATCGTACAGGGGCCAACCCCTGCACAAATACTAATTGCACACAATAATCCCAAATACATAACAACCATGCCATTAAAAGTAGGAATCATACAGCAGCACAACACGCAGGACGCAGAAGACAACGTCCGACGACTCTCCGAGAAATGCAGGACACTCGCCCAACAAGGCGCGCAGCTCATCGTCATGCAGGAACTGCACAACAGTCTTTACTTCTGTCAGACGGAAGATGTAGATAAGTTCGACCTCGCCGAAACTATCCCAGGCCCTTCCACTGAATATTTCGGGAAATTAGGCAGAGAGTTAGGCGTAGTCATCGTCATCTCTCTCTTTGAGAAGCGGGCAGCAGGTCTCTACCACAACACAGCCGTAGTAATTGAGAGCAATGGCACCATCGCAGGCAAGTACCGCAAGATGCACATCCCCGACGATCCAGCATACTATGAAAAGTTTTACTTTACTCCCGGTGACCTCGGTTTCCATCCTATCAACACCTCTGTCGGTCGTCTCGGCGTGCTCGTCTGTTGGGACCAATGGTATCCTGAAGCTGCACGTCTCATGGCTCTGCAAGGAGCTGAGCTACTTATTTATCCTACCGCCATTGGTTTTGAGAGTAGCGATACAACCGACGAGCAGGAACGGCAGCGTGAGGCGTGGACAACCGTACAGCGGGGACACGCAGTGGCCAACGGGCTACCTGTCATCACGGTCAACCGTGTGGGCTTCGAGCCTGACCCAAGCGGGCGAACGAAGGGAATCCAGTTTTGGGGTTCCAGCTTCGTTGCCGGCCCGCAGGGCGAGTTGCTTTATCGTGCGGATTCAAGAAATGAATGCGAGCAAGTGATCAAGGTGGATTTAGAACGGTCTGAGCAGGTCAGACGCTGGTGGCCCTTCCTCAGAGACCGTCGCATTGACAAATACGGTGACATCCTCCGACGATTCATCGACTGAGATCAGAACTGCACTGGCACGATGAGCTTCATGGTGACGTTACGTCCCATGTTGCAAATGCCTTGATGACCGTTGTCGGGTGTTGCCTTCACGTACTTCAGCCGGCTGAGATGGCTCTGATAAGCCCTGTTGAAGAGATTGGTGCAGCCGAGATAGAGGCTTGCACGCTTACGGCCATGGATCTTGAGGTCGGTGCCGGCAAGAATATTGAACAAAGTGTAGGAGGGCGTTGCCGTCTCTGTGCCGTTGAAAGCATAGAAATGGTTCTGGCGGAGGTCGCACTCCGCTTGCAACGCAACATAGGTGTTGTTCAAAATGCTGCCGTCACGGATAAGGTCGTAGCGTAGGTCACTCGTAAAGCGGGGCGCGGGTGTCCATGGGAGATATTTGCTTTCGCGCGGCTGATGGAGCTGCACGCTGTTGACATAGGAGAACGTGTTCTGGAAGTGGAGGCGGCTGACGGGATGGATATCCACACTTGCCTCACCTCCGAGCATGCGGGCGTCGCCCTGGTGGTACTGATAGGTATCGTAGCCCTTGGTCTTCACGCCTGCCAACTTCTCAGTGAAGATATAGTTGTCGATGAAGTTGGCAAAGAGTGAGAGCTGGAACGAGATGACGGCTGATGTATAGTCCCATCCGGCATCTATCTGCCATGAGTATTCAGGCTTGAGATCGCCGTTGCCGAGCTCGTATCTCACCGATCCCTCGTGTACGCCGTTGGAGCTCAGCTCACTGAGGTTGGGGGCCCGGAAGCCGCGTGCGAGGTTGAGGCGGAGATTCATCCTGGGACTGACGGCACAGACGGCGCCGATACTCCCCGTCAGGGCTGCGAAGTTGCGGCTGAGGCGGCTGAAGGTGTCACCCAGCGCAAAGGTGTGGATGTGGCGGTTGTCGTATCTCACTCCGCCGCTGAGCGTGAGGTTTCCGGTCTTATAAGAACTTGTGGCAAAGGCACCCACGTCGAAGAGGTTGTAGGCGGGGATAAGATATTCATCGCCTTCGTTGAGCATCTTCTGATACATCCCGTTCATGCCCGTTGCTATGTTCCAGTTGTCTGTGAGGGGAAGCTGATATTTCAGATTATAATTAATGGTATGGAGTTTCATGTCGAGGCCGGGGTCCGTGGCACTTTCCTCATACTCCTGACGATGGTTCTGCTGGTAGGCGATGACAGCCTGGAGCGTGCCGTTGCCGAGGAAGACCGAGTTGTCACTCACCACCTTATAATGATACACCTGCTGGAAAGGCAGGTTCCTGCCGTAGGAATAGCTGTCGCTCCGCTCGCCCTCGGCGATGCCCGGCGTGAGGTTGTAGTAGCTTAGCTTCAGATGGCTGAAGCCCCAGCTCCGGTTGATGCCGGCCATGCCCTCGGCGGCACGTTCGCGATACTGAGATCCGGCGACATAGCGGTCGAGCTTGTTCTTGTAGGAGTGAGCCAGCGTCTGCGACCACCGTGCGTCCCATACGATGCCGTCCTCGTTGCCTTTGAAGTTGACTGAGTAGCCGAAGAGTCCGTTGTTGGTCTGGTATTGCGTCATGGCATTAGCCTCCATCGTCCCGAGGGCTGCCGTTGGCTCATCATGGAAGACGATGGCTCCTCCCATTGCGTCACTGCCGAACATCAGTGAGGCAGGACCTTTGAGGATCTCAGCAGACGAGACACTCTCGGGGTCGATCTCCACGCCGTGCTCCTCGCCCCACTGGTTGCCTTCCTGCCGGATGCCGTCGTTGACGACAACGACACGGTTGAATCCGAGGCCGCGCACCACCGGTTTGGAGATGCCACCTCCGGTCGTGACCTGCGCGACTCCGGGCTGGAAGCTCAGGGCATCGATGATGTTCGTGGAAGGCGTTGCCTCAAGCATTGTCTTGTTGACGACGGAGATGGGAGTGGGCGAGTCCTTCATCAGAGACTTGCCTGTGAGCCCCGTTACGACAACCTCATTGATCATTGCATTCGACTCTTCCATCTTGAGGTTGAGCGTGTGCGTCTTTGAGAGGTCGATGTTCTCAATGATTGTCTTGTGGCCGAGATAGCTCACTTGGACGGGCGTAGTCTTATCCGGGAGCCGGGTGAACTCAAAATGCCCGTCCTTGTTAGTTGTTGTACCATTGGAGAGCTCGGGGAAATAAATAGAAACACCGACGAGCTTCTCTCCGCTCTTCTTGTCGGTTACGGTTCCTGAGAGGTTGTTGTCGCCGTTCAGGGTATCTGCTGCGGCACCCATACATAAAAGCACCGTGAGCAGAAGAAATATGATTCTGTTCATGAGGAAAAAATAATTGTGATATTGGTATGCTTGCAGGGCGGTCCCCTGCACTGGGGTGAAAAACGGGACGTTATCGCATCGGTGGCGCACGGAGAGAATAAGCCCTTTGTTTCCTCAGACAAAGGGTATAAGAAGACTTGTAGCCGAGAGAAAAGGCCAAACCGCTGACAGCAAAGATAGCGAGGGTGATTCCGGCTACATAAGGTAGGGCCAAGAACGTGCAGAGCACGCAGTGGTCGATAGAGAATGTGTTGGAAGTAAGGTGACTATTGTGATGGATGTGATGAAGACAGGCATAGCACTCTGTCGTTGTCATCCCCTGTTCCTGTTTGTGAGTATGGAGGGAAGCGAACAGAAGCATGGGGATGAATACTCCTAAGAGAATCCAAGCACTCAGTTGCCGCTTATGGCCCAAATTTCTCACAATCTTCCTATTCTTGTTTGCAAAGTTAGCGTTTTATTGTCAGAATTGGAAAGGTTTTAATAATTTTGCAGACAAATTAAGGATAAGTTATGTCTATAAAACTGAAGCGTTCGGATGAGGAGATGCGCTGGAAGACGATCTCTTCAGAATATGTTGTGAAAGAACCATGGATGACGGTTCGCAAAGATAAGATGATGTTGCCGGATGGTCGCATCAAGGATGACTATTGGTCACTGGAGTATCCCGACTGGATCAATGTCATTGCCATCACAAAAGACGGGAAGTATCTCTTTGAGCGCCAATACCGCCATGGACTGGATGTCGTGGAGTGGGAGATTCCTGCCGGCGTGATCGAGAAAAGGGAAGAACCAATGGCTGCTGCCAAGCGCGAGTTGATGGAGGAGACGGGCTTCGGTGGCGGCGAATGGGGACCGTTCATGAACCTTTGTCCGAATCCGGGTACTAATAATAATATCGCCCACACATTCCTTGCCCGTGGTGTGGAACATGCAGGCGCACAACATTTCGATGCCAATGAAGATTTGGATGTCTACCTCCTCACGGCGGAGGAGGTGCGTGGCATCCTGGAGCGGGGAGAGATCATGCAGGCGTTGATGGCTGCTCCGTTGTGGAAGTTAGTTGCAACCCTTCGTCGGTGATGTCGATGAGGTGGCGCTTGTAGAGGTCGCCGACGGCTTTCTTAAACACTTTCTTGCTCACCTGGAACGTGCGCTTGATGTCGTCGGGTGCGCTCTTGTCTCCAAAGGGACAGAAACCATCGTGACTCTTGATCCACTGCAGGAGGGTGTCGGCAAAGTCGAGTGTCTGCCGCCGTCCGGTGGGCTGGAGAATGATGTCGAGCCTGCCGTCAGGACGGACTTTCTCTACAAAGCCTTTCAGTTGGTCGCCCGTGTGGATCTGCTGAAAGATCTGGTCGCGGTAGATGAGCCCCTGGTACTTGTTGTTGACGATGGTCTTGAAGCCCAGGTCGGTCTTCTGCCAGATCAGCAGGTCAACCTCCTGGCGCTCTTTCAAGCCGGCGGATTGGGCAGACTGGAGATACTTGTCGATCTTTGCTGTCGCGACAATGCGGTAGCTCTCTTCGTCGAGGTGGATATAGACAATATAGCTCTCGCCCATCTCCATTTTCTTCTTCTGCTCACGGAAGGGACAGAAAAGGTCTTTCATCAGGCCCCAGTTAAGAAATGCACCGTACTGGTTGACCCATGTGCACTCGAGGTATGCAAAATCGCCTGCTTTAGCGAGCGGGGTCTCTGTAGTGGCAACAAGCCGCTCCTCCTGGTCGAGATAGACGAAACAGCGTATCTTGTCGCCCACTCTTGCACCTTCGGGCACATACTTCTTCGGCATGAGGATGTCGCCCTCACGCCCGCCGTCGAGGAAGATGCCAAAGGTCTCTCTGCCGCCCGCAGAGTGGGGATTGTCCCGCTGGGCCAGCCGTGTGACGGTAAGCGTGTTGTAGTCACCTAAACGTAATGTGGTCTTTTCCTGTTCCATGATCTTACAATGTTATTTCTCCCGAACCGTAGCATTTGTGGTGCTCTGCATCGTAGATGACACAGAACTGTCCCGGGGCCACGCCGTGGATCTGTTCTTTACTGTGAATGGTGTAGGAGCCGTCACCGCGGTCTGCTACCGTTGCTTTGTGGCAGTCTGGTGTGTGGCGGATCTTGAAAGTGACGCGCTCGGGCAGAGACGTGACGCCCTCGGTGAGAAAGTCGAAGCCGTGGATGAGGAAGTCGCTCTTGTAGGCCGTCTGTGGATCATAGCCATGGCTGACATAGAGGATGTTCTTTTCCGCGTCTTTCTTCACGACGAACCACGGACCTCCGCCGAGCCCGAGACCTTTGCGCTGGCCGATGGTGTGGAACCAGTGGCCCCTGTGCTCACCAATTTTCCTGCTGGTCTCCAGTTCGATGACGTCGCCTGTCTTCTCTCCGGCATAGCGGCGGATATACTCATCGTAATTGATATTGCCCAGGAAGCAGATGCCTTGCGAGTCCTTGCGCTTGGCGTTGATAAGATGCTCGCGCTCCGCGATCCCACGCACCTCGTTCTTGACATAGTGGCCGATGGGGAAGAGTGCTTTCTTGAGTTGCCACTGATAGATCTGCGCGAGGAAGTCGGTTTGATCCTTCACGGGGTCGGGGCTTGTCGTGAGCCACTTGTGTCCGTCAATCCATTCGGTCTGGGCATAGTGACCGGTGGCTATGAGGTCGTAGCTGTGCCCTATCTTCTCGTCGAACGCCCCGAACTTGATGAGACGGTTGCACATCACGTCGGGATTGGGAGTAAGCCCCGCCTTCACCTTCTCCATGGTATACTTCGTCACCCTCGACCAATATTCCCTATGGCAGTCTACGACCTGCAGTTTACAGCCGTATTTGGCAGCGACAGCTGTCGCCATCTCAAGGTCCTCCTCCGAGTTGCAGTCCCATTCCTCCTTCTCCCCGGGGCCTATCTTGATGTAGAAACAGTCGGGATGGATGTCGCGTGAAGCGAGTTCATAGACGGCCACAGAGGAGTCGACGCCGCCACTGAGCAGTACCGCGATGCGCTTGTCTCTTATCTTGTCGTAATCAATCATCGTTATTTCTTTCCCTCCTTATTTCTTTTCATCTGCTTCCTCTCTCAACAGTCCCCTTCCCGTCTTCTTTAGTCTCCTCCTCAAGCCGTTTCTTTTCCATGGCCTTGTTGTAAGCGTCTACGATGGGGTCGCCCGTATTGTCCATTTCCTGGAACTTCCGGCGTACGGTTCTCAGATGCTTGCGGTCGCGGCGTCCGCGGCGGTCAAGAATATTGGCAAGGTCAAAACTGCCTATGATACCTGTTTTCGCACTTGGCAGTGGATTATAGCCGACACTTTTTTTAATTTGTTGATTGATGTCATTCTTTCCCCATACTGTCACCTCACCGATGGAAGATCCGGTGGGAATGAGTGAGGTGGTATCCTTCAGCTCCCTGGCCAGCACATGCTCTGGGATATAATTGTGCCTGAACACCGTGAGCGTGTCGAATTTTGCAGGCACATAACAGACGCCGCGCCAGTTGGTGGTGTCACGGTAGCCGTCTTTCGTACTGACGATAACGCCCCGCATGGGGACCTTTGTCTCGATATCAATGACCACGAGTTTCTTGCGCTGTGGTTCCTGCTGCTGCTCCTGCGCGTATGTTGGACAGAGGGCAATGAGCACGGATATGAAAGAAAAAATATATCTGAGCATGTAATGTGTCTTATTCGGTTGGGTTTGGATATATGATACGGTAGCCGGTGCGCTGATACCCTTTATGACCCGATGATCCGCTCCCAGTCGCCAAGCAGCTCCGTCATTTTCTGGTAGAGGAGGTTGGGCTTCTCTACAAGGAGGTCACTGTCGGGGAGCGGCCCGCTGTTGACAGCGATGGTGAAGCATCCGGCTGCCACCCCTGCATGAATACCCAAGGGCGCATTCTCTACGACGATGCCTTGCCAGGGCTTGAGACCTCCGGCTCTGCGAAGTCCGGTGAGATAAGGGTCCGGGTCGGGTTTGCCACGGTCCACGTCATAGGCTGTTGTGATATGGTCGGGAGCGAGCCATTGACCGAAGTCATGAGTCAGCCGTGCGATGAGCGGTTTCTGAGCACTTCCGGTGACGACGTTGACAGAGAGTCCTGCATCCGTGATGCGCTGCATGAGCTCTTTCACGCCATCAAAGATAGGAGCCTCAGGCATGGCATGGAAGATGTTACTCTTCACTTCATACATCGCTTTAGCCTTCTCATCAGAGATGTCTGTGCCTTTCTGCCGCTTGACGAGCATCTTCACGGTGTCGAAGCCGCGTGCACCCTCTGTGGCATAGACATCGTGCGCCGTCATGTGAATGCCGAATTGTGCCATGGATTTCTGCCACGCGATGGCATGACGAGGCATGGAGTCGTAGAGCACGCCGTCCATATCGAAAAGCACGGCCTTGGGATGGAACTCCACCCCAAAGGTCGTGTTATAAGAGTTGATGGCTCGTTTGATATCCATCATTATTTATTTATCACTGATAATACTATCACTGAATTCAAATTATTTCTCCTTAGCGAGACGCTTCTTGATAGCAATGGTCTCATCTTCGTAGCCGGGCTTGCCGAGCAGTGCGAACATGTTCTTCTTGTAAGCCTCCACACCAGGCTGGTTGAACGGGTTCACACCCTCCAGCAGACCACTGATACCACAGGCCTTCTCGAAGAAGTAGATGACCTGACCGAGGTAGTACTCGTCGAGCTTGGGCACGCTGACACGGATATTAGGCACACCGCCGTCAACGTGAGCCAGGCGTGTGCCGAGCTCAGCCATCTTGTTGACCTCGTCCACGCGCTTACCCTCAAGGAAGTTGAGGCCGTCGAGGTTCTCGTCATCATGCGGGAAGAGGAGCTTACTGTTGGGCTTCTCCACAGAAAGCACTGTCTCGAAGATAGAGCGCTCGCCCTGCTGGATCCACTGACCCATGGAGTGGAGGTCGGTTGTGAAGTCGCAGGCTGCAGGGAAGATGCCCTTGCCGTCCTTACCCTCGCTCTCCCCATAGAGCTGCTTCCACCATTCTGCCATGAAGTGGAGCTTCGGCTGGAAGTCAGCGAGAATCTCAATCTTCTTGCCGGCCTGCGTATAGAGGGCCTGACGTGTAGCGGCATATTGTGCCGAGATATTCTGCTTGAAAGGTACGTCGACAGCCGTAGCCTTCTCCATGTCCTGAGCACCCCTGACGAGCGCCTTGATGTCGAATCCAGCTACAGCGACAGGCAGCAGACCCACCGGGGTGAGCACTGAGAAACGACCGCCTACGTTGTCGGGGATGATGAATGTCTTGTAACCCTCTTTCTCAGCGGTCTTACGGGCAGCACCTTTCATGGAGTCGGTGATGGCAACGATGACATCCTTAGCCTCATCCTTGCCGCGCTGTGCCTCACACTGCTTCTTCAGCAGACGGAAAGTGAGTGCGGTCTCCGTTGTCGTACCACTCTTGGAGATGTTAATGACACCGAACTTCTTGTCCTTGAGGTAGTTGGTCAGTTCTGACAAGTAATCCTCAGAGATGCTGTTGCCTGCGAAGATGACGTTGGGAGCCTTGGAACCGTCGTTGACGAGCCACTGTAACGAGTTACCGAGAGCTTCAATGACGGCGCGCGCACCGAGATAAGAACCACCGATACCAGCTACGACAACAGTGTCGCACTTGGCGCGAAGCAATTCGGCACAGGCCTCCACATCATTGAGGAAATCGCCTGTGGTCTCTGTGGGGAGGTGGAGCCAGCCCAAGAAATCACTACCTTCACATGTGCCGCTCTCAAGAGCTTCCTGAGCGGCCTTCACCTTCGGCTCATAACCTTTCACTGTACCGGCAGCAAGAAACTCCACGGCCTTGCTGGTGTCTAACTTAATGTTTTCCATAATGACAAAATTACATGCATTGAGGACAAAAAGACATAAAGAACATATTTTCTATAAAGACAAATCTTCTCTTCTATCAAGACGGACTCTTCTCTTCTATCAAGACAGACCCTTCTCTTCTATCAAGACGGACTCTTTTCTATCTTAAAAAGATGGATTCTTCTTTATTTTATGAGCGGAATATGCTTTAAATATGCTTTATATGTCTTTGTGTGTCGCTGCTTTTGTTATTTAATTAAAATTATAGTTTACGATACGTTTTATATTTTCGTTTTATCTCTATTTTATCACTGCCAAAATTCACGAGGAGACCATTCTCGATGTTTAATGCAGTAAGATAGTTGACGAGTTGGACTTCGTTATCCAGCGTGAGATGTTGGGTAGCCTTGAGTTCAATGATAATATTTTTGTTCACAATCATATCTGCCTTATAGCTCCCAACGATGTGATTTTTATAGACAACATTGATTGGAACCTCAGTCTCGACAGGCATCCCTTGCTCTTTGAGCTCGATGTATAGCGCATTCTTGTATATCTTCTCAAGAAATCCAGAAGGCAGCACTCCCCGCACATTATAGATGCACTGGATAATCTTCTTTATGAGTAGCTCAACATTTGCACTATCCATATTCATGCCTGTGTTTCTTTACGTCTTAAATATGTTCTTTATGTCTTTATGTCTTAAAAATATCTTTATGTCAACTTTTCAGTCAGCGTCAGTATGGCCTTAGCTGGATTCACCTGTCTGTAGAGTATGTCGTAGACGGTGTTGAGGATCGGCATATCTACTTTTGCCTGTTTGTTAAGTTCCATCATACACTTAGTCCCATAGTAGCCTTCGGCCACCATCTTCATCTCTAACTGAGCACTCTTGACGCTGTAGCCTCTACCGATCATTGTGCCGAACGTGCGGTTGCGTGAGAAGTTAGAGTAGCAGGTCACCGTGAGATCACCGAGATAAGCGCTGTCACAGATATTCCGTTTGGCAGGAGACACGGCTGTCAGGTAGCGGTCCATCTCGCGTACACAGTTGGTGAGCAGCACCGCCATGAAGTTATCGCCATAGCGCAGTCCGTTGCAGATACCTGCGCAGATGGCATAGACATTCTTCAGCACGGCAGCATATTCGATACCCATGATATCCTCAGATGTTTCTACGCGTACGTAGTCGCTTCGTAACACATTGGCGAAAGCCTCGGCAGTCTTCTCCTCGGTACACCCTATCGTGAGATAGGTAAGGCGGTCCATGGCCACCTCCTCAGCATGTGAGGGGCCTCCGATACAGAGAATATGATCCTGCGGCACATTGTAACGTGTGTGGAAATATTCGCTCACGACCATATCCTCGTCGGGCACGATGCCTTTCACTGCTGTCACAATAGTCTTGCCGCTAATGTCGGCGGTGAGCTTGGCAAGGTGGTTCTTGAGGTAGGGCGACGGAGTGACGAAGATGAGCGTATCGTATTTGCGTGCCACAGCGTTGAGGTCGGCGTAGAAGCTTATCTGGCTGACATCGAAGTTAAGTGTCGTGAGATAGGCAGGATTATGTCCGAGCCGCTTGAACTCTGCGATACGGTCACTTCTGCGCATATACCATCCGATATGCCCCGTCCGGCCCACCACTATCTTGGCGATGGCCGTGGCCCACGAGCCGCCACCGATGATGGCAATGCCACCCTCGACGCCGCCCCACGGCTTGGTGGGATGAAGCACTTTCTGCCAAAGATTGTTGATGAAGCTCATAATACTATACAGTTTGAAATGTTGTTGCGGGCGGCCACAAAGGCTTACCCCTGCATTGACCTCTCACTCTTCACTCATCACTTATCCTTCTTCACTCCCCAGCTTTCTCGATCCATTGCTGGATGGTGCCGAGTTCAGGTTTGTCGTAGCCGAGCTTGTACTTCTTGTTGATCTCGAGCATCTTCTGCTGCAGAGCCTGGGCCTTGACATCCTTGATGTCGGAGATAAGATTGTAGCCGGCCTTGCGGAGCACATACACCCAGTTCTCGGGTACGCCCACCTTGTCAGCCCAGTCATTCACGCTGGTCTGTGGCATCTTAGCTTCAGGCTTAAGTTGCGGAAAGAGCATGACCTCCTGGATGAACTCCTTGGCGGTCATGAGCATCACGAGACGGTCGATGCCGATGCCGATGCCCGACGTGGGCGGCATGCCATACTGCAGGGCACGCAAGAAGTCATGATCGATGACCATTGCCTCGTCGTCGCCCTTGTCGGCAAGCTTCATCTGCTCTTTGAAGCGCTGCTCTTGGTCGATAGGATCGTTGAGCTCAGAGTAGGCATTGGCCAGTTCCTTGCCGTTGATCATCAATTCGAAGCGTTCTGTAAGACCGGGCTTAGAACGATGCATCTTAGTGAGAGGCGACATCTCCACAGGATAATCGGTGATAAATGTGGGCTGGATGAACGTACCCTCGCAGAACTCTCCGAAGAGCTCGTCGATGAGCTTGCCTTTGCCCATGGTCTCGTCAATCTCCAAGCCCTTACTCTGACAGAAACTGCGAATCTCATCCTCACTCTTACCCTCGCAGTCGAAGCCGGTCTTTTCCTTAATGGCCTCAAGGATAGGCAGACGACGGAAGGGAGCCTTATAACTGATCACCTTGCCGTCAGGATAAGTTACTTCAGGCTTGCCGTTGACCGCTGTACAAATGGTCTCGAGCAGCTGTTCGGTGAAGTCCATCATCCAGTTGTAATCCTTGTAAGGCACATAGAGCTCCATGCACGTGAACTCAGGGTTGTGGTTCTTGTCCATGCCCTCATTGCGAAAGTTCTTGCCAATCTCATAGACGCCGTCGAAGCCGCCCACGATGAGGCGCTTGAGGTAAAGCTCCGTGGCGATGCGCATGTACATATCAATGTTGAGCGCATTAAAATGAGTGATGAACGGCCGTGCGCTGGCACCGCCGGCGATGGCTTGCAGTGTGGGGGTCTCCACCTCGGTATAGCCTCTCTCATCAAAGAACTGGCGCATGGTGCGCAGCACGGTGGCGCGCTTGAAGAAAGTCTCCTTCACGCCGTCATTGACAATGAGGTCAACATAGCGCTGGCGGGCACGCATCTCAGGGTCATCAAACTTGTCATAAGCCATGCCGTCCTTGTATTTCACGATGGGCAGAGGTTTGAGGCTCTTCGAGAGCAAGGTCAATTCCTGCGCGTGGACAGAGACCTCCCCTGTCTGGGTCTTGAAGACAAAACCGCGCACGCCGATGATATCGCCAATATCGAGTAGCTTCTTGAAAACTACGTTGTAAAAGTCTTTATTATCATCGGGGCAGATATCGTCGCGCGTGACGTAGACCTGGATGCGGCCCTTACCGTCCTGCAGCTCCATAAAGCTGGCCTTGCCCATAACACGACGGCTCATCATGCGGCCGGCGACAACGACCTCGGGCTTCTCGCCATCCTTGAAGTTCCGCTTGATCTCCGTGCTGAAAGCCGACACCGGAAACTCTGCGGCAGGATAGGGGTTGATGCCCATCTCGCGCAACTGCTGCAGGCTTTGACGGCGGCCAATCTCTTGCTCACTCAACTCTAATATATTCATGTGTACTTGATATTTATTCCAACCAATCGCTATAATGTGCAAAATTACGAAATAAAGTTCATTAAAAGAAGAGATTGACAAAATTTAGCCTTATTCTTTGGATGGACATTGCACGACCTGGCGTCTACACCGTAATGGCGATGCGTCTACACTGTAATGGCAACGCGTCTACACTGTAATGGCAACGCGTCTACACTGTAATGGCAATGCGTCACAGATACGAATGGTCGTGTAGTACCTTTTAGTGAAAAGACGGGAGAAAGAAAACGCCGGAACCCTCACGGATTACGGCGCTCTTATTAATTGTTAAACATGTTTTCTCTGTAAATCAATGGGAGGCTCACGCCTTAGCGTGCGTTCCTGTCCATCATCAGGGCCAACAGCGAGATGCCGATAAACATCAGGGCGGCCATAGCTGCAAAAGTCGTCAAACTCATCATACTTTGCTTTCTCTAAATTATTAATCTTTTTTATCCGGCCATCGCTATGCCGGTTGTTATCCTGAAAAACCTGTCAACTAAAACTAATCAACTAAACTACTGAATGTGTTACCTGAATACTTATCCTTTGCCTTTAAGAAGGCAGCCTAATTTCTTATGACGATGCAAAGTTAGGAAGAAAAACATGTGTACGCAAACAATACAGGGCTTTCCTATGCCGAACCCACGCTTTTATTGACAATCATCAAATGGGTTGACCGAAATCAATCCATTGGAATGATGACATCAGAGGCATCGGCTGAGAAACGGCATACAAGGCCGCAGAGAGTACCTTGAAACAGATAATACAAAAAAATATGCGGAACTGAATCATTCCTCAAATATATTTTATAATTTTGCCTGTGAAATGAATAAGAAGAAGGCGATCAACACTGTCATGCAGGTAGCATTGTCCCTGTTTTTGGGCGGCGCCATCCTCTATTGGATGTATCGGGGCTTTAATCTCCGAAGTATCGGCGACGTCATGCTCCACCACATGGACTGGACATGGATGCTACTCTCCTTCCCTTTCGGCATTTTGGCGCAAGCCTTTCGCGGCTGGCGCTGGCGGCAGAGCCTTGAGCCTTTGGGCGAGAAACCGCGCAGAAGCGTTGCGGTGAACAGCATCTTTCTCTCCTATGCGGCAAGCCTCGTGATCCCCCGTGTAGGCGAGTTTGCACGTTGCGGCGTGCTCAAGCGCTGGGATGGCGTCTCATTCCCGAAATCACTTGGCACGGTGGTCACTGAGCGTGCCATTGACACCCTGTTGGTGCTCCTCATCACCGTCTTCACCTTTCTATGGCAGCTGCCCGTCTTCCACCGCTTCTTCGCCCGCACAGGCACCCGTCTGGATGAGCTTCTGGGGCAGTTCACCGCCACCGGCTGGTGGGTCACCGCCGTCTGTGGCATGGCTGTGCTGGTGCTGCTATGGGCGATTGTAAGGAAGTTGTCTATATATAATAAGGTGAAAGAGACGTTTATCGGGCTATGGTCAGGGATTATTTCCATACGCAACGTACGCAATGTACCCCTGTTCCTTTTCTTCAGCATTGGGATATGGGCCTGCTACTTCCTGCATTATTATCTCACCTTCTTCTGCTTCATCCCCACAGCTCACTTAGGAATGGCATGTGCGCTGGTGACGTTCATCGTAGGCTCCATCGCAGTCATCGTACCCACGCCCAACGGCGCCGGCCCCTGGCATTTCGCAGTGAAGACCATGCTCATCCTTTATGGAGTGGCGGCCAGCAACGCACTCTACTTCGTACTTATCGTCCACACTATACAGACGCTTCTTGTGCTTGCGCTGGGCATCTACGCATGGATAGCGCTGGCACTGACAAAGAAAAGAATTTAAACAACATACACATTCATTTAATAACCAAAAACTATGAGTGAAATCCGCAACTTACAACCTGCCGCCATCTGGCGCAATTTTGATGACCTTACCCAAATACCACGTCCCAGTGGCCACGTGGAGAAAGTGCAGCAGTTTCTGCTCGACTTTGCCAAGCGCGTAGGCGTAGAGGCATTCCAAGACCCCGCCGGTAACATTGTCATGCGCAAGCCCTCCACGCCGGGCTATGAGAATCGCAAGACGGTGCTTTTACAGGCACACATGGACATGGTGCCACAGAAAGCCCCCGACTCCACCCATAACTTCGAGACCGATCCCATTGAGACCTATATCGAGGACGGATGGGTACACGCCAAAGGCACGACACTCGGCTCCGACGACGGCATCGGCGTGGCAGCCATCATGGGCATCATGGAAGAGAAAGACCTGAAGCATGGCCCCATCGAGGCTCTCATCACACGCGATGAAGAAACGGGGATGTACGGTGCTAATGAGTTGCCTGAGGGCGAACTGCATAGCGATATTCTTATAAATCTTGACTCGGAGCTGTGGGGCAAGTTTGTCATTGGCTCGGCCGGTGGCGTCGATGTCACCTCCTCACTCGAATACCAACCCGTGGACAACGACCAGGAGACAGCTGTCAAAGTAACCCTCAAGGGGCTTCGCGGCGGTCACTCCGGCCTGGAAATCAATGAGGGCCGCGCCAATGCCAACAAAGAGATGGTGCGCCTCGTACGCAAGGCTGTGGCTGAGAATGGCGCGCGGCTTGCCGCATGGCATGGAGGTAATATGCGCAATGCCATCCCATTCAAGGCTGAGGTAGTGCTTGCATTGCCCGAAAGCCAAGTAGAAGCCGTGAAAGCCCTTGTGGAGCAGCAACGCCTCGCTATTGAGGACGAATTTAAAGGCATTGAGAAAGACGTTCAATTCTTTGTCGAAGAGGTAGAGAATCCTACCCAACTGGTACCCCGTGAGATTCAAGACAACCTCATCGACGCCATCTATGCTTGCCACAACGGTGTCATACGCATGATTCCCGCCTACCCCGACGTGGTGGAGACATCGTCAAATCTCGCCATCATCGACATTGAGGAAGGCAAGGCCGTCATCAAGATCCTCGCACGCTCCAGCCGTGAAGATATGAAGGAGTATGTAGGCTCCATGCTCGAAAGTTGCTTTGCAATGGCCGGCATGCGGACTGAGTTCAGCGGAAGCTATGGCGGATGGGATCCTAACCCTGACAGCAAGATCCTCAATCTGCTGAAAGAAATCTATAAAGAGCAGACCGGCAAGGATGCCACTGTACAAGCCGACCACGCCGGACTGGAGTGCTCGGTAATCCTAAGCAAGTATCCGGGCATGGATGCCGTCAGCCTTGGCCCTACCCTTCTCTCACCTCACACCACAAG
>ERZ772881.1081-NODE-1081-length-26306-cov-42.860805_pt1 | contig 26306 bp, 23 predicted proteins | sample MGYA00580581_ERZ772881 | MGnify/ENA primary metagenome ERZ772881 (study PRJEB29015, sample SAMEA2737668) | human gut metagenome | biome: human gut; feature: human-associated habitat; material: faeces | place: China | collected 2012 ...
GTGCGAGTGACTCTACCCGTCAACACCGAATACCAATAGCTCGACAAACTGAAATATCACGCCTCTGTATGAGCAAAAAAGAGGCCATCCTTTAGAGGACAGCACTCTTTCTAAAAAATTATTTCTTCATATCCGGTACCTTACTAAGGTTTTCGTCAGAGAACCAGCGGTCATAGATCTTATCGTATTCCCCACTCTTCATGAGCTTATCCAGGGCATCGTTCACCTGGTCCCGGAGGCCTTCATCCTTCTTGCTGATCATCATGACAAATCCGCCGGAGCCATTGATAATGCCCGCCTGTTTCAGTTTATCAGAAGCCCCGTGGGACAGGTAGAACCGGGCCACCGGCTTATCGAGAATCAGAGCATCAGCCTCGTTGTCCTCTACGGCTTTGATGAGCTGGTCATGATAATCGTATTCCTTGACCTCTGCCCCGTACTGTTTCGCCGTTTCTACGTAAACCGTTCCTTTTTCTACAGCCACTTTCTTTCCTTTCAGGTCCTCGGGACCCTTGATTTCATTGTCCCCTTTACGGGAAAGGATGGATACGTTTTCCTTGCTGTAGTAAATATTGCTGAAATCAACCTTGTCTGCCCTGTCCTGGGTCATATCGACGGCTGCCACAGCGATGTCTGCTTTGTTCGAAACCAGGGCCGGCACCATTTCATTGAAAGGCATACTTTCATAAACCACCGATGCCCCCAGCTCTTTGGCCACAGCTTTTGTGATGTCCACATCAAAACCAATGATTTTCCCTTCTGTATCCTTGTACACAAAAGGTGGATAGGTCGCAATGCAGGCCACCTTCAGTTCCTTCTTTGCCGGTGCACCGGAAGCAGCGGATTTTGCCGGAGCCCCCTTATCCGCTCCGCAGCCCGCGATCCCGGCCATGAGACCGGCAGCCAGTAAAAGTATACCCGCTTTTTTCCATACATTCATAGAAAACGCCTCCCTCTAAACAGCTGCTTTTGGTTTTCTTCATTATATAAGTAAAAAAAATAATTCGCAATAAGGAAAGGCCAAATTAGCGGTTACATCGTAAAAGATTCAATAATGTATCCATTACAATTTATAAACTGATTCAACATCCCGGTTTTCCGTTCAAAAGCCGAATCGATGATAAATTGCTCCGGTATATCACTTTCATAACACTTGCCCCTGATTTTTCCTGTATTGCATTTTTCCTGCAATGCTGTATAATATGATTTGTGGCTCTGCAGTACTGATTTATGGCAGTCTCCGGGCCCCGTGCAATGAAATCCCATGAACCCGGTCAGGTCCGAGAGGAAGCAGCCGTAAGTGGCCCTTTTCATGTGACACGGTGCATCCTGGAGACTGTCATAAATGAGGACTGCAAAGCTTTTTTTGTATCCTGTTCGATTCCTTCTATTGTATAATAGCAGGAGATGAACATAAGTCCCTGTGATAATACTGTCAAATGGCTGCGGTATCACGGTCTGACAGATGATTTTGAATTGTGATCTTGTCCTTGCAGGAGGTCGTTTATGGCGTATTTAGCATTATACAGGAAATGGCGTCCCCGTACCTTTTCAGAAGTCGTCGGGCAGAAGCATATTTCTATTCCCCTCCAGCGGGCCATTGAGCAGGACCGCCTGGCCCACGCCTATCTGTTTTCCGGCCCCCGAGGTACGGGAAAGACCAGTATGGCAAAGATTCTGGCCAAAGCAGTAAACTGCCTCCATCCCAATGGAGCCAATCCCTGTAATGAATGCCAGAGCTGCCGCGAAATCAACGAAGGCGCAAGTCTGGATGTCTATGAAATCGATGCCGCTTCAAACCGGGGCATTGAAGAAATCCGCGCACTGAAGGAATCGGTACGCACGCTCCCCGCCGTGAGCCGGAAAAAAGTCTACATTATTGACGAAGTCCATATGCTTACAAAGGAAGCGTTCAATGCGCTCCTGAAGACACTGGAAGAGCCGCCGGCCCACGTATTATTTATCCTGGCCACCACAGAACCGGAAAAAATACCGCTTACCATCCTCTCCCGATGCCAGCGTTATGAATTTCACCGCATCTCTGTAGCCGATATCAGGGACCACCTGTTGTATATTGCCAAAGAAAGCGGTCTTCCCCTGACGGAAGATGCTGCCGACCTTATCGCCGTACGAGCTGATGGCGGCCTTCGCGATGCCCTTTCCCTCCTGGACCAGTGTTCTTCTGCTTCTGAATCCAAAGTACTTGACGCCCGGGCAGTCTATGATCTTCTCGGTCTTACAGGAAAAGATCGGATTCTTGATTTATCACACCATATATTTAATGGGAAAAGCGGGGAAACCCTTTCCCTGTTTTACAGCATACTGCAGGACGGAAAAGAGCCGGCCGCCGTTCTCCGGGATCTTCTGGAACATTTCCGGAACCTTATGATATGCAAAATTAATCCCAAAGCGCCGGAGCTGACCCAGTACGGAAGCCAGGTAGAGACCCTCCGTTCCGATGCGTCCCGGCTTTCCGAGCCCTATCTGGATGCCCTGTTTGAAGCGCTCCACGCCGCGTTAAGTGAAGCTAAAAGAAGCTCCTCTCCCCGTCTCAGCGCGGAGATGGGGCTGCTCCACCTCTGCCGCATCCGGGGATCCCAGTCACTGGACTCTCTGGCAGAACGGGTGACCCAGCTGGAAAAGGAACTGGCAGAGCTGAAAAAAGGCCGCATTTTCATGGCCCCTGCCCAGGCTCCCTCTGCATCTACCATTCCCGTACCACCGGTCTTCCCACAGCCCGTGAGCCAGCCGGTAATGAAACCGATGCCGCAGGTTCCCTCTCCCTCCTTCCCGGAGCAGAGGCCTCCCAAAACAGCAGGAACCCCGGCAGCGGGGCCTGAAGTCAGAAATTTCCCAAAAGCCCCACCGGTCTCAAAGCCTTCGCCCATTCCGGCTGCGCCTGAGCCCCTGGCCACTGCTCCCGGCGGTCCGTCTGTTCCTGCTCCTGCTGCTTCCAATGGTGCAGCGCTTATTAATCCGTCCACCTATGAAGACCTGTGGCAGAAGGTTCTGGGATATTTTATGTCCATCCGGCGCATCGATGTGTATACGTGCCTCAGAAAAAGCACTCTCATCTACTGTACCTATACCAGGGCCATCGTTTCAGCCCCCCAGCCATTCCTCGTTGCAGCGGGGAATAATAAATCCTACCAGAAGGTAGCGGCGGAGGCATTTAACAAAATTACAGGCCATCCCATTGAGATTCACACAGTACTGAAAGGGAGCGAAGAAGAGGCTTCCGCCTATACGCTTTTAAAAACAGCTGAGGCTGCCCCTTCACCGGTCACTCCGCAGCACCCGGATCCAACACCCCAAAAGGTGGAGCAGAACCCATACCGCCCGATCTCCAGGGAACAGATTTCAGATAAAGATAGAAGCGACCCGTCACTTAACGAAGCCTTGAAAATCATGGCGGACTGTGATATATATGAAAAGACTAATCAATAAGAGAGGAACATGCATCAGCCGGAAATCGGTAACTTACCGCCAGGGACTATGGCTTTCATGATTCCCCACTTTGTAAAAAATCCAGGAGGATTCTATTATGTTTGGAAATAAAGCACAGATGCAGAATATGTTGAAAAAGGCGCGCAAGATGCAGGAAGAACTGCAGAAAAAGCAGGAAGCCCTGAAAAAGCAGACCATCGATGTCTCCGTCGGCGGCGGCGCTGTAGCCCTTACTATGAACGGAGAAAAACAGATTATCTCCCTGAAAATTGCAAAAGATGCCATTGACCCGGAAGATCCGGAAATGCTGGAAGACCTGATTACCACTGCCGTTAATGAAGCCGGTAAAAAAGCGGATGAAATGGTACAGAAGAGCATGAGCGAAGTTACCGGCGGCCTTGGCCTCCCCGGCGGAATGTTCTAATGAACAGGGAACTTGAACAGGTAGCCGAGCAGTTTCGCAAACTCCCGGGTATAGGCGTCAAAAGTGCCCGGCGCCTTGCCTATTTTATGCTGGAACGTCCACAGGAAGACGTAGATGCATTTCTGGCAGCCATAAAAAATGCCCGCAGCAAGGTCTGCTATTGCTCTATCTGCTGCAATCTTTCTACTTCAGACCCCTGTGAGATCTGCAGTGACGACAGGCGTGACCATTCTGTCATCTGCGTAGTGGAACAGCCCCAGGATGTAACAGCACTGGAACAGAGCCAGGAATATCACGGTCTCTATCATGTACTCCATGGTGCACTTTCCCCGCTGGATGGCATCGGACCGGAACAGCTGAAAATCAAAGAGCTTCTGAAACGGCTGGAAACAGATACGGTGAAAGAAGTCATCATTGCTACGGATCCCGATACTGAAGGTGAAGCGACCGCCTATTACCTGTCCCGGCTCATAAAACCTTCCGGCATCAAAGTTACCCGTATCGGACGGGGCATCCCGGCCGGAGGTGCTATCGGCTTTTCCGATGGAATGACTTTGGCCGGTGCCGTAGAGAACAGAAAGGAAATCTGAGTCTATGATCGAATCATTAGGTGCACTGGGGGGCTATGGCATTACCAGTGTCATTATCATCATTCTGGCTTTTTTCTTTTTCGCCCATTTCGTAAAGAAAATCATTGGGAATATCATTATGGGCGGCCTTCTGTTCTGGCTGCTCAATGCCATCGGCATCACCCATATGACCCTGACCACCATGCACGGTATCGTGGTCGCTTTATTTGGGGTTCCCGGTACTATCATTCTTGCCCTTCTCGACCTGGTTGGGTAGAAATAAAAAGCAGCACTGTGTCCATGCAGTGCTGCTTTTTTTATTGGGATGAAACACTTCACAAGCGGGCCTTTCACGGAACACTTCCTATCTATTCCGTTTTCTCAGCCAGCTCATCCCACTTCCGGTAAAGGTCATCCAGTTTCTTCTTTGCTTCTTCATATTCCTGGGCAAGTGCGGAATAATTTTCCGGGTTCATACTCATTTGGACCGTATACATCTTCACCGTCGCTTCCAGCCGTCCGATTTCCATTTCCACATGGTTCAGTTTGGAAATATCTGCCTGCGACGGTTCCTCTTTCTGCTGGTGCTGTTTCTCCGGAGGTTTCTCTTCTTTCTTTTCCTCTTCTACCGCAGCGGCCAGCCCATTCCTGTCCTTCTCGAATTCTTCGAGATCTTTTTTCTTTTCCCGGTAGTAGCTGTAATTTCCAAGGTATTCCGTCAGCTTTCCCTGATCCAGGTCAAGAATACGTCCCACTACCTTATCCAGGAAATACCGGTCATGGGAGACCACAAGACAGGTCCCTCCGAATGCCTTCAGTGCCTCTTCCATAATTTCCCGGGTGGGAATATCCAAATGGTTCGTCGGTTCATCAAGGATCAGGAAATTCGGCTTTTCCAGAAAAAGACACAGCAGTGACAGTCTTGCTTTCTCACCGCCGGAAAGCATGCCTACCGTTTTAAATACATCGTCTCCCCGAAAAAGGAACATGCCCAATATGTTTCTGGCTTCTTTTTCCCCGAAGTTAAATGTATCCCGCACCTCATCGAGCACGGTCAGATTGGGATGCAGCCGTTCCTGTTCCTGGGAATAGTAACCCATCTTTACATTATTTCCCAACTGCACAAAACCGCTGTCCAGTTTTTTCTCCCCTGTAATAATTTTAAGAAGCGTTGTCTTACCGGCTCCATTGGGGCCGATAAGCCCCACGGTTTCTCCTCTACGGATATGCATGGTCAGGTCTTTGAAAAGGACCTGGTTCCCATAGGAGCCTTCTACCCGCAGCACATCGAGCACCTTATCTGCACATTCCTGGGGCGGATCAAAATGAAAACGCAGCGATGCCTGGTGCACCGGTTTTTCAAGACGCACGAGCCGATCCAGCTGGGACTGCCGGCCTCGGGCCTGCTTTGCTTTAATTCCGGCCTTATAGCGGCGTATATATTCTTCAGTTTCTTTGATGTGTTCCTGCTGTTTATCATAGGCCTTCTGATAGGCCCGGTCCTGGTTCTCCTTCGTTTCCATATAGCGGGTATAACCGCCCCGGAATGAACGGATATGGTGATTTTCCAGGTCCAGAATGCCGGTGGCAGCGGCATCCAGAAAATACCGGTCATGGGAAATCATAAGAATTCCCCCTTTATAGGACCGGAGATAATCCTCCAGCCATTCCAGCATGTTCATATCCAGGTGGTTTGTCGGTTCATCGAGGAGAAGAAAATCCGGATGCCGTACGAACGCTGCGGCCAGATTGATTCGTACCTTCTGCCCGCCGGAGAAGGAGCGAATATCCCTGTCCCAGTCTTCATCAGAAAAGCCAAGGCCCGTCAGGATCTTTCTTGTCGTCGATTCATATTCATAGCCCCCAAGAAATTCAAACCGCTCTTCCGCTCTCCCGTATTCCCTGACCAGATTCTCATCACTTTTATTCGTTTCCAATTCCCTGGTCAGTCTTTCAATCTTGTCCTTATAGAAAAGTACATCTTTCCAGGCTTCTTCCATTTCTTCCCGGATGGTATGGCTGGTATAATTGAAATCCTGCCGAAGATAGCCAATGATAGCGCCATCACTGGCTTTCACGGATCCCTTATCATATTCTTCCGTACCTATAATGCACTTCAGCAGCGTCGTTTTGCCGGCTCCATTGGCCCCTACAAGGCCTATTCTCTCTCCGCTCCTCACATCAAATGATACATTTTCAAAAACAGTTTTTATTCCAAAGGATTTTGATAATCCGCTGATCTTTAAAGTTGCCATAATAATTCCTGTAACCTACAAACAATACATAATCTTCAAAAATAAGAACAATTTCGATGCCTCATCATGCGGAATGAAATCATCCGAAACAGGACGTCCTATTTCACGATGTCTGCTTTAATGATGATTACAATTTCTGACTCATCGGTGGTGGTACTGTGACTTTGGAACAGTTTCCCCAACAGTGGGATATCCCCCAGAATCGGCACTTTTCTCATGGTCTTTGCCTGTTCTTTATCTATGAGTCCACCGATGGTCAGCATATCTCCCGACCTCAACCGAACCATGGTATTGGCGGAGCGGGTAATAATACGATATGCTTTCATTTCCGGCACCAGGTACGGTGTAGATACTTCAGCATGTACGTCAGCAGTAATCTCATTTCTTTGGCTGATAATGGGTGTATAGGTCAGCTTTATGCCGGCATCCTTATATTCTGTAGCCGTAGTCTTGACCCCATTTTCCATGTGTTCCACAACCACCGGAATGCGGCTGCCAATCAGGATTTCCGCTTTTCGTCCATTCATGGTGACCACATTCGGCCGCGCCAGTACCTTCGCCTTTCCCTGGGTCAAGAGGGCATTGAGGCGGGCCTGGAAGAAGAAGGTATAAGGATGTCCTGTCAGTGACCGTCCATAGGAAATGCCGGCATATCCTTCAGGAACCGTTACATCCCATCCGTTTTTCTCAATGGACCGGACTTTGGGATTTCCGTTCTTGTCTGTCTTGATATCTCCATTTTCATCCAATACATAATGCTGTTCTGTCCAGCTGTCCCGGTCATAGGAAGCACTGCCGGTGAGACTTTTAAAATCCCAGTCAATTCCCAGCTCTTTGGCATAGCTCTTATTGACTGCCACCACTTCCGCTTCCACTTTGACCTGTTTTTCCGGTACGTCCAGTTCCCTGACAAGGCTTTCCGCCTGCATCAGTTCCTCCGGCGTACCACTGACGAGTACCGTATTGGCTGATGGGCTGAATGTCACCTTTCCTCCGGCAGTTACATTTTTTAATCCCTCCGCCACTTCCCGGGCTTCTGCATAGGATAGCCTGAAGGCTCTGGCACTGATGCCTGCCTGTTTGGAAACCTTCCGATTAAAAACAATCATCGTATTTCCTTCTGTCCTTGCTGAAAGCCCACAGGACGCAAGGATGGTTCGCATTGCCTCCTCCGGCGTAACATGGTCAAGACTGGCAGTTACCGTTTCCCCAAGATTGCCGGAAAATACCAGATTCCGCCCCGTCATTTCAGCCAGGGCCCGAAGAATCTCTTCCGCCGGTGCATCTTTTACGTGGAGACTGAAATTCCGATCTTCCGAAATCATTTTCATTTCCCCTGTGTCCATTGGTTCTGCAGGAGATGGCGAAATCCCTGCTGCCACCTCTTTTGCAACGGTTTCATGGACCGGAGAATCCATATCTATCTCACCGGAATCCCGGGACGCAGCAGAGGATGAACTGATAGAAACCCATGCAAAAAGGGCACAGCAAAAAGCTATGCCCCCCGTTTTCATTAATGTGTGCCAAGGAACAGTGTGCCGGAGGCAGAGGAAAGAACCACTGTTTTTTCCTGAATTTCGGAAACTGTCCATATACCTGCACGCTCCCCTTCTCTCACTACATTGGTACTGCCATTCACTTCCAGAATAGCCCGCCGGTCTCCTTTATAGGCCAGGATTCCTTTTAATAGGGGCTGTGAGTAATCAGCTTTGTCCGTCCTTTGGCCGGAAACCTTCCTTTCCGGTTTACCTGCCGGAACATTGCCCGTATTTCCGGAAGGAAGAGAAATTTTTTCTTTTTCCCCTGCCGCCTGAATGGCCTCCATATGAAATGGATCTGCCAGAGGTCCGCTTCGACGATGGAGGGCCGCATTATACTTCCGCTCTGCATCTCCGGAGCTTCCTTCATCAGGTACCTCACTCACTGTCACAGCGGAAGGGGTCCTCTCTTTTTCCGGAAGATTCTTCCGGGCAGTTCCTACACCATAAACGCCCCATATTGTGAGTGCCAGCACGGCTAGACCGGCTGCCGGTATCATCCATTTATGCAGAGGGGACATAGGAAGTGCCTCCTTCCTCCAGGCTCACGGAATATGTGGTTTACAGAAAGATTTCCTGCATCCGGACGCTGCTCCGGACTTGCGACGACTAATCCATAAGAAAATGTTGGATTCCCAATAGTTCTTAGAACTTGAAATCCTTCGGCATAATCATGAAGCGGGTTTCTTTCTCAATGTCATCATACCGGATCCAGGCATAGAAGGAATGGAGATCCCTGTAATAGGTCCAGTAACGATGATTCAGGATTCCATTGACCGTATCGATAGACCAGGCAAGGCTCACTGCATCCCGTGGGGTCACCTGCCAGCGGAACCCCATATCCACAGGCTTTTCGCTGCTGTAACTATCGTAGTAATAGGGCGTATACCCTTTAATGTCACGGTCCGTGTAATAAGCCCAGCCAGCCAGAGGTCCATATCCTCCGGATAATCCCAAAGAATAGTATCCATTCCGCCGAATATTATGACGGGCGCTGTAATAATCTTTTGCATAACCCGCTTTCCAGCTGAAATTCATAAACTTGCCGATATGCCAGGGATTACCGGAAATATAGGTATCAAAACCTTTATAGGCACCTTTCACATTCCGGCCATTCCGATTTTCATCCCAATATCCCACTTCACCGGATGCACCCACATAAAACCGGGATTTTCCGATGTAAAAATGGCTGGAATCAAATTCCAGAGACGGCCGTTTCTTGACCCAGATACCGCCATCGTCATTGGTCGTACTTTCTTCTTCTGCATAGTGCAGATTTAAGCTGCCCACAGGCGTACGGTACCGCAGCCCCACATCCGGCTTAAATCCTGATTTTGTATACCACTTATTTTTCATGTAAAACAAAAAGTCCGGATTTTTATCAATAGGAATAGCAATTTCATTATGGAGTCCCATACCGTTATCACTATCAAAAACAGGACGGGGAATCAGGGACCACAGGCTGATTTCACTATCATCCCTCTTCAGGGACCCTGAATAACTGGATAAAGTAATCAGCGTGGTATTCTTGGCCATAAGCTTTACGTTATGGGCTGTATAGTGGTCATTGGGATAAATATCAATGGATTCAGCCTCAATCCGATAATCCGGGACTTTAGCTACTGCGTGTTTTGTTGTAAAATACCCCTTTTCCACCACCAGTTTATTGGCATTTCTATCATATACGCCGCTGGCACCCCTGAAATAGTAGGTCCCCTCTTCCCAGCCGTCCATCTTTTCAAAGCGGCCCACCGATTTAGCTGCATCGTAGTCCGCCCGCTCCGCCTTCAGACGGGTTGTCGGATTCACCCAGTGTACTTCACCGGGAATAACATATTTCTGGGCAATTGAATTCCCATAGAGATATTCGGTCTGGTAGGTATCCAGCATATGCTTGATAACCACTTTTCCCATAGCATCTACATCGCCGGTGGTATCATTGTAGCGCATACGATCTGCCGTCACATACATGGGGTTCTGGGGTGATATGCTATTGTCAACCGGTTCCTTACTCTTATCCTTATCCGATTTTTTAGTAGTAGAAGCCTTTGGTGCCGGCCTGTTGTCTGCTGCCATTTCATAGGAAGCTGCCGGCCGGGCCACCCCCTTAGCATCAAAAACCAGAGGGGCATCCACCGATCCTGCGCTGTCTCCCGGATCCGGTGGAACCGCTTCTTCCGCCTGGGCCGGCAGGGCAAACAGGGCAGCCAGCACAAGGGATATCAGTATTCTGATTTCATTTCTTTTCATTTAATTATTTCTCACAATCACCACAGAAGGCTCTTCCTCTGCTTTCGTGCTGCCCGCAGTGGAAGTTCCACTGGCTTCCCCTGTTTTATCCCGGACTGACTCCAGCTCTTTTTGGGCCTTTTCATTCATGGAATCTGATTTTTTCTCCGGTTCCGCGGCTGTTTTTGCTGTTTCTTTCGCATCCGGCTTTACAGCATCTGATTTCTCTGCAGCCGCCTCTGCCGCTTCCTCCACCCCGGTCTTATTATCTTCTGCCGCCTGGCCAGCTGCCGCAGTCCGGGCAATATGTTTTCTCAGAACCGTATTCGGTGCACCATTGGTAAGAACAAGACCTTTGGTTGTCACTGCCTGCTGGGTCTCAATGTACAGAGTGCTGCCTGCAGGAAGGCTGACATCCTTACCTTTCACGAAAAAGCCGCCCACGAGCCCAATTGGACCCAAAGCCAGTGCACCAATCGTAGAAGCACCGACAGCCGCTGCCTCCATCTTCAGTTTTTCCTTGGCCTCCGGTCCGAGCACCGTAGGAATGACTTCATCGTCAACGGAAAATACCTGGTCAAAGGATACATCCAATGCCCCGCTCCGGCCAAAACTCTTCGGGCGGCTGACTTTCGTCACCACGCCGCTTCCCTGGGACCCTTTGGGCAGGACCAGTACATCCCCTACGCTTACATCTTCCTGAACGGTGAAGGTCACGGGATCTCCCACCTGGTTTGTCTTGCTGCTGACATCATCATTCAGGGAAATCTTGAATACCGTATTGGCAGGGAGTTCCACGCTCTTCATTTCAAAATGCTGGTCACCGTAAACCGACTTTTCCAGATTGGCCATGCGCTGGTCCAGGGCACCCTTTTTTTCTGCACCGTAGACCTTTGTTTCCAGATCCCCAATTCTGGTCTTCAAAGCATCCGTCTTTATCTCGTCAGTCAGATAATATTCCATGGCATTGACCTGAGTCGCCATGGATGGGGCCGCGTCATCATCATTTTTTACCACATCCGTATAAAGATTGGTAATTCGGTTATCAAGGCCACTGGCAGAAGTATTCCCATTCCCATAAATCAGGTTGTCCGCATTATCAACCCGGTTGATTAGAGAACCGCTCTGGGCACTGCCATAAATCACTTCATCTACTCTATCAATACGGTCAGACAAAGTCGCCGGTTCTTCGGCAAAAGCCGGTGCCGTCAATAAAAGTGCAACTCCTGCTGCCAGTAATGCTTTTTTTAACATAAGCTCATCCCCCACTTATACACGTACATCAATCACTGCAGAAACACCGACACCCTGCACCCGGCTGAACGAAGAAGGATTGGTACTATCCATCGGAATTAATCCTTTAATCCGAAACAGTTTATCATTCCAACTGACTTCCAACTGTCCCACAGCCTTGACCTTATCTACCTGGTCTGCGTCCCCAATCACCTGGGCAGCCCCGATATATCCATTATTTCCGATGCTGACAATAGGAACTACCTTTGTCGCATAATTGGTACCGGCGCCTTCTTTCATCATAACGGAGTTGATAGCACTGTTAATGGATTCTCCATATTTGGAAACCAGAAAACCGATGCCCCCCACTTTCACTACGCCGCCAAGAACACTTCCCAGATTAAAGGCACTTACATTCATTACAGCCCCTGTACCCAGAAGAGATGCTGCCAGGACACAGACGGCCAATCGTTTCAATTTCATCAGTGAATCCTCCTTAGACGAAAATCCATCTTATGAATCTTTATTCCAGACAAGACAGCCTGAAAGGAATTAGAAAATCCCTATTATCACGCTTTCTGATTTTGCCTATAATTAACTTTATTATAAAGTAAAAGGCCCTGTGGTGCAAACATAAAGACCGATGAAAGCCCAAGATGAGCGTTAAATATAAAGTCTCCATCCAATTGCAGTTTGTCGAGCTGCTGTGTTCGGCGCTGATGGATAGAGTCATTTGTGCGGAAGCTTCTAGCTGCTAGCTCCTAGCTTCTAGGAAAGCTGGTCAGCCTACGGCACGAATGACTGGCGGGAACGTCGGATGGAAAGCGCCGCAGGCGAATCAGTTTTCCTAGCTGCTAGCCGCTAGAAGCCCCGTGCAAGTGACTCTACCCGTCAACGCCGAATACCAACAGCTCGACAAACTGAAATATGGCAAATTGTCTTCCCCCGCCGGACAAGCAAAAAGTGGTGGCAGCTGCCACCACTTTCATGCAGTGTTTATTTATTCTTTGCTTCCCGCAGGGCTTCAAAGCTTCCGGGCTGGGCCATAACTTTTGGCTTTTTCAGCTGATTATAGGCTTGGATCATCATAGCGCATTCCACCCGTTTTTTCTGGATTTCACAGGTAATGTGATAGGGCTTATGGATATCACCGGCAAAGGCTTCGTTATTCGCATGGCAGCCGCCGGAGCAGAAGAACTTCGCCCAGCAGTCCACGCATTCCGGTTTCGTGAACACATGGTTTGCCCGGAAATCATGCATCATCTTCATGTTCTTTAAGCCTTCATATACATTTCCTAGTACATATCCTTCCCGACCAGCGAACTGATGGCAGGGATAGATATCCCCATTCGGCACTACAGCCAAGTATTCATGGCCGGCGCCGCAGCCGCGGAGCCGCTTCGGCAGGCAGGGGCCTTTCCAGAGGTCCATATTGAAATGGAAGAAGAAGAACGGTCTCCCTTCCTCCTCCCTTTTAATAAAGAGCTGTGCCAGACGGTCATATTCTGCCTTGACCCGTGGCAGATCTTCCTCCTTAATAGAATACTCTGCCGTATCCTCTCCTACCACCGGTTCCATGGACACTGCCGGGAATCCATGGTCCAGCATATCTTCCACGTCTGTCGTGAAATCCAGGTTATATTTGGTGAATGTGCCGCGCACGTAATATTCCTCACCATTCCTGTGGGCAACACAGTACTGGAGATTTTTCACGATCTGATCATAGGTACCATTTCCATTGACATCAGGCCGCATGCGGTCATGCATTTCCTTCCGGCCGTCCAGGGAAAGAATGAGACTGATATGGTTATCGGTCAGATACTTTACCTTTTCCTTATCAAGCAGCATGCCATTGGTGGTAAGGGACATCTTGATTTTCTTATGATGCTTCTTTTCTTCTTTGTGCACATAATCAATGGTCTGCTGCACTACATGCCAGTTCATCAGCGGTTCGCCACCGAAGAAATCAAGTTCACAATGTTCCCTGGGACCGCTGTGGGCAATCAGGAAATCTACTCCCCGCCTTGCTACATCAAATGGCATAAGCATGCGCCACTGGCCATAGCCGCCCTGTCCTGCAAAGCAGTACTTGCACCGAAGGTTGCAGTCATGGGCAATATTAAGGCAGAGGGCCTTAATAATCGGTCTGTCTTCAATAGCCATTTTGTAGTTCGGGTCCATAGGAGCAAAGAGAACTTCCTTTTTAATAAGGTCATCCAGATCATCCATGACCTCATTCAGTTCCTGTTCCTCATAGTTCCCTTTCAGGTTGGCAAGTACCATATCCCGATTCTTGCCATTATAAAATTCCAGGACCTTATAGGTTACATCATCTACCACATGAACAATACCGCTATTGACATCCATCACAATATTCATGCCATTCTGGCGGAAACGATGAATCATGGGCTTTACATTATAATCCATGAATACTCTCCTTCTTTAATACGACCCCTGGGAGCCGCCGATTACAATCAACAACAAACCATTGAAAGAAATTTAAAAGCCCCCGGCCTTATGGCCAGGGGCTGGGCCGTCAACTCAGGCTCTCTTTGCTTCTTTCGCTTCTTCCTGTGTTGTGCAGATCAGGTTTCCGATGGTGCAGCTTGTCTTGCAGGCAGACTGGCAGGAAGTCTGGCATTCACTGCAGCCTTCAAATTTAATGGAATCCTGCAGGGAAGAATGATTGATTGTAACGATGTGTTTGGACATGATGTCACCTCCCAGAAACTGTTTTCTGAACTAATCATATCATAGGAATAAGGGGAAATACAAGTAAAAACTGAGCAGTACAAAATATGGAATTATAAATAATTCTACATGACCATACTGAAACATCATTAAAGGACCTGGAGAAACTTATCCATGAAACTGCAAACCGGAAGTGCCTATAAATGAATTAAAGCAAATAATATAACCCATACATAGCTCCCAGTGGAATCAATGTCATTCCCACCAGAGCTGTAAGACAGCCCGTTTTCTTTCCATGGACAGCAAACCATTCATCGGCGATACGGTTCATTTCCTTGTATTCCCGTTCCAGCCCCTGGATGAGCCGCCACAGTTCCCGGCAGTCCGCTTCTGTCAGCGCCTCATTCGTATCCTCGGCCGCGGCAACAATCTGTTCTTTCTCCTTCTGCCTCTCTTCCTCTTCACGGCGGGCTTTTTCCTCAGCCTCTTTCATCTGGCCTTTAATATGGGCCTTCCAATCCCCTATCGGTTCTTCTTCCGTGGTTTTTTCCTTTTCCTTTTCTTTTTCTTCTTCTGCTTTTTTCTCTTCTTCCTTTTCTTCCATGAAGGACCCATTTTCTTCTCCTTCATCAACTGCCTTTAACAGTTCATCTTTTAATTTCTGGATGTCCTCTGTATATTTGTGAATAGCTGCATCCCAAAGGGTATAGTCCAGTTTTTTCTTCATGTCATACATATACATAGTACCGGACGTAGCCTGTTGGAAAAGAAACTTGGTATTATCCATATCAACAAAGATAGCCCCCACGGCCCCTTTGTTTTTAAATTTGGATTTACCCACTTTTACATAATACATAAAAGTACCAATATGTGCCCTCAAATTTCCAAGGGGGCTTTCTTTCTCGTGGCCCCTGTCAAAAAATCCCATGACCGTTCTCCTTGCCTGCTACATGAAAATAAGTGAAATCTTCTATCCATTATAAATGCAAAGTACCTGAAGTGGCAAGATAATTCAAATTGCGGTTTGTCGAGTTGCTGTGTTCGGCGCTGATGGATAGAGTCATTCGTGCGGGGGCTTCTAGCTGCTAGCTCCTAGCTTCTAGGAAAGCTGGTCAGCCTACGGCACGAATGGCTGGCGGGAACGTCGGATGGAAATCGCCGCAGGCGAATCAGCTTTCCTAGCCGCTAGCCGCTAGAAGCTAGCAGCTCCGTGCGAGTGACTCTGCACACAAACGCGCTAGCCATCAATCCTCACCAGCTCAACAAACTGAAATATTCCACTTACCACAGAGCTTCATAGCCGTCTTCCATGATTACGAGACCTACACCCATGGCCCTCATAAGGGCTGAAAGAGACGGCAGATCCCGCAGAAAAAGATCCGTCTGCCGGTTGCTTTTTTCCAGGAGAATCCGTCCTTCCACCTGGGTTTCCTTTGGAAGTTTCAGTTCATCCATGATTTTGCCATCATCCATAGTGGCCAGGTGAGTAAATATTCTCAGTACCGCTGCCAGCAGGGAATCTCCGGACTCCGGGATTTCCAGGACCCGCAGGAGGGAATAGCCCTCCTCCCCTTTTTCTGCATCATACAGAAGAAGAGAAGGCCGCCCGGTCTGCTGGAAACGGCTTCCCAAGAAGAGAAGGTCATCAGAAAGCACTCTGCCAAAAGGAGGAAGTACCTTTTGTTTCCTTATGTTTTTAAAATAATGGTTCTTCATAAGAAATTCTGCCCGGCTTCCTTCTATACGCCGATAAAGCCCTTTAGTAAGGGACATCCAGATATCTCTGTGCGACAGCAGCCACTCTGCCAGCACCTGGCAACAGGGTTCCCCAGTATCCGAAGTAATCCCCATGCGATTCATATAGTCCTTCTGGTACAGAGACTCCGGATGTTTGCTATCCCGCTCTATAAGCGAAAGAAGTTCTGCCTTCGTATATTGTCCGGAAAGAAACAGTCCCTGGTTCACCGGTACCAGATGGAATCCATGGAACAGATACAGTTCCGATACGCCCAATATGAAACCCAACTTTTTCAGCGGCAGAGGCATCCGCTTCTTCTCCACCAGACCATACCGTTCATTGGAAGCGCCGGTCACCAGAGAAACTGCCCTGATTTGGAAAGCCGCCGGCAGGGATAGGGCCTTGGACAAAACAACCGGATTCACTGATTCCTTCCAGGACCAGAGCCGCAGCAGGCGGGCCAGGGCCGTTTCCTTTTCTCCTTCAGGCCTCATGTCAAACAGGGTCAGCACCTTTCCCTCCCTGTCAATGGATGAAAAAGCAAAACGTCCCCACTCCCGGACCTGACTGTCTTTCAGAACCACCTTCATGTCCAGTGCAAAACCGCGGTTGAAATCATTCTGTGCCAGAATACCATCCAAAAGCCGGCTGCCTCCGGTCGATGCCTTATCCGCCACGGTACGGTACATGGACCAGTTCGTATCAGTTTTCTGCATTTTTTCCGGATGGGCCGAAAGATAATTCAGGATCACCTCTTCGTAGGTCTTTCCTGTATCCGCCGTAATTCCCTCTTCTTTGATGTAACCCTTCATAAACAACAGGTCCGGATGTTGCAGGTCCTTTTCCAACTCTGTCAGCAGTTCCGTTTCCGTCAAAGCCATACCTATCACCTCGTCATAGTATATCTATATATTAACACATCAGAAAATGATGTAATCTGAATAATCAAACAAGATTCACATCATTTTATATTCCCGTTGGAAGCAGATATCACACCTTCCATTGCTCTTTTTACAGAGGAATGTTACACTGAAGTAGTAATTTCAGCTGTGGCTTTTCCCTTTTGAAATAATGAAGCCGCAACTCCAGATTACAGACTTTGTAAATCAGACAGACCGAGACAACTCCATCCCGATGTGTCCGCATAAGGTCCCATCTCCAGTGGGGCCTTTTTGCGTGAATATAAAGAAAGCGGTTTTGGGATTCATTCCTTCTGTGAAATTACAACAAATAGGATTGACCCAGCCTCAGTACGTGCCAGTTGATTATACAAATCAAAGGAAATATTTGACGAATGTATATATTAAGCTTTCAAAATGATTTCAAGGTAAAATCAGTGTAAAAATCCCAACAAAAGTTTCAGAAAATCTGTTGACAGATTTATAAAGTGCTGGTATAATCAATTACGTTGTCGGGGCATAGCGCAGTTTGGTAGCGCACTTGGTTCGGGACCAAGGGGTCGCAGGTTCAAATCCTGCTGCTCCGACCATTTATGCGGGTGTAGCTCAATGGTAGAGCGCCAGCCTTCCAAGCTGGTTACGAGGGTTCGATTCCCTTCACCCGCTCCATTTTTTATCCGCCAGGGCGGATTTTTTTATAGGAACTCTGATTTGACAAACCCAGGTTCCTCTTGTAATATATATATGTTCATGCCGGTATAGCTCAGCTGGTAGAGCGACGCATTCGTAATGCGTAGGTCGCAGGTTCAAATCCTGTTGCCGGCTCCAACGCAAGGGGTTGTGAAATGGATTCATTTCACAGCCTTTTTCATTGATAGAAATTCACCCAATTTTCGTTTGTCGAGCTGTTAGGGCGATGCTTACGGATAGAGTCATTCGCATAGAGCTTCTAGCTGCTGGCTCCTAGCTTCTAAGAAAGCTGGCCAGCCTACGGTACGAATAACTGATGGAAATATCGGGTGGGCAGCGCCGCAGGCGAATCAGCCTTCCTGGCAGCTAGCCGCTAGCAGCTAGAAGCTCCATGCGAAAGACTATATCCATCCGCGCCGAACACAACAGCCCTACAAACCGCAATTGGCACCTGTATTTCCATCAGAAAAGCCGCCGGAAATGAAACCATTTCCAGCGGCTTTCCAAAGTTTCTTTATTTTTCCTTCAGGTGTTTCAGACCCTTATCGGCAATATCGTGGCGATACTGCATCCCCTGCCAGTGAATTCTGGAGACCCCTTCATAGGCTTTGGCTTTTGCCTCTGCCAGGGTCGGCGCCAGGGCCACCACATTCAGTACGCGGCCGCCGTTGACGACGTATTCTCCATTTTTCCGGGTTGTTCCGGCATGGAATACGAGGCATCCTGCTTTCTTCGCATCCTCCAGGCCGGAGATAACTTCTCCGGAGGAATGGGAAGACGGATACCCTTCAGAAGCCAGGACTACGTCTACGGCGCAGCCTTTCTTCCACTTCACTTCTTCCTTTGTCAGGGTTCCATTGACGCAGTCCAGCATAACCTGGGCCAGGTCGCCGTCGAAAAGGGGAAGTACTGCTTCCGTTTCCGGGTCGCCGAAGCGGCAGTTGAATTCTACCACCTTCGGACCTTCATCGGTAATCATAAGACCTGCATAGAGGCATCCCTTGAAGGGGTACCCCTCTTTTTTCATGGCTGCCACAATGGGGCGGAGGATTTTGACCTTCACTTCATCCATCATGTCGTCTGTCATCACCGGAGCCGGTGCATAGGCGCCCATGCCGCCGGTATTCGGTCCCTTATCGCCATCAAAAATCCGTTTATGGTCCTGGGAGGAAACCATGGGCACCACTGTGGTGCCATCGCAGAAGCAGAGGACCGAAGCCTCTTCCCCTTCCATAAATTCCTCAATGACCACGGAACGGCCGGCGCCGCCGAAGGAATGGCCTTCCAGCATATCCTTCACCGTACTGACGGCTTCGTCTTCAGTCTGGGCAATGATGACGCCCTTGCCGGCAGCCAGTCCGTCCGCCTTGATAACGATAGGATACTTCTTATTGGCCTTCAGGTAAGCCACAGCCTTATCTTCATCAGTGAAGACTTCATAGGCCGCCGTGGGGATTCCGTATTTCTTCATCAGGTCCTTGGCAAATCCTTTAGAGCCTTCAATGCGGGCTGCCGCCTTGGAGGGGCCAAAGAAGGGAAGACCCGCTGCTGCAAATTCATCTGCCAGACCGTCGGTCAGAACCGTTTCCGGGCCGGCCACGGTGAGATCCACCTTCATGAGCCTTGCGAAATCCAGGATATCTTCATGTCCCTTTACAGGAATCAAATGGGCCACATCGGTCATGCCATCATTGCCCGGAATCGCATAGACTTCCGTCACCGACGGACTCTGTGCCAGTCTCCAGAGCAGGGCATGCTCCCTGCCGCCGCTGCCAATTACTAATACTTTCATTTGGAAAACCCCTCTTAACTGTGACGGAAATGACGATGTCCTGTGAAGACCATGGCAATGCCGTACTTGTTTGCCATATCAATGGATTCCTGGTCCCTGATGGAGCCGCCAGGCTGGATAACAGCAGTGACCCCAGCTTTGCCTGCCGCTTCAATGGTATCGCCGAAGGGGAAGAAGGCATCGGAACTCATGACGGAGCCCTTCGCCTTTTCACCGGCCTCCGCAATAGCGATATCCGCAGAACCTACACGGTTCATCTGGCCAGCACCGACACCGAATGTCACATCCTTACCGGTGAGAACGATGGCATTGGATTTCACATGCTTAACGATCTTCCAGGCAAATTCCATAGCCTGCCATTCTTCTTCCGTAGGAGCCCTGTTGGTGACTACTTTGCAGTCCTTTCTTGTTTCAGCACTGTTATCCGGAGTCTGTACGAGGAGGCCGCCGGAAACCTTGTGGAGCTGCAGTTCTTCCTTGAACGCTGCCGGTACTTCGATGAGGCGGATGTTCTTCTTTGTTTCCAGTACATCCAGTGCTTCCTGGGTGAACTTCGGAGCCATGACGACTTCAAAGAAAATCGGTTTCATGGCTTCTGCCGTAGCCTTATCGCAGACCTGGTTCATAGCCACAATGCCGCCGAAAGCGGACTTGCTGTCTGCATTGAAAGCCCGGGTGAATGCATCCAGGGCATCCTTGCCAAGAGCTGCGCCGCAGGGATTCGTATGTTTAATGACGACGCAGGCCGGCTGGTCTTTATCCCATTCATTGACCAGGTCCCAGGCTGCTTCCATATCCACAATATTATTGTAGGAAAGTTCCTTGCCATGGAGCTGTTTTGCCGATGCAATGCCGCCTTTCGCTTCCGGGTCCTTATAGAAAGCTGCCTTCTGGTGCGGGTTTTCACCGTAGCGAAGGTCCTGGATTTTCACGAAAGCTTTGCTGTATACATCAGGAAGTACATCTTTCTTTCCATCCACTTCCTGGGTGAGGTAATTGGCGATAGCGCAGTCATAGAGACCGGTATGGAGGAATGCTTTCCGGGAAAGTTTCAGACGGAAATCTTCGTCCAGGGTGTCATTCTTAATCCGTTCCAGGATTTCATCGTACTGGGAAGGATCCACAACGATGGTGACATATTTATAGTTCTTCGCTGCCGCACGGACCATGGAGGGACCGCCGATATCGATATTTTCAATGGCTTCCGCCCGGGTAACGCCGGGTTTCGCAATGGTTTCACGGAAGGGATACAAGTTCACGGCCACCAGGTCGATACCTTTAATGCCATGTTCCTTCATGGCCTTCACGTGTTCCGGATTATCCCGGATAGCCAGGATGCCCCCATGGATCATGGGATGCAGTGTCTTTACCCGGCCGTCCATCATTTCCGGGAACCCGGTCACTTCGGACACAGATTTCACCGGAATACCTGCTGCTGCAATGGCCTTCATGGTACCGCCTGTGGAAATGATTTCCACGCCCAGGTCATGAAGTCCCTTTGCAAATTCTACGACCCCGGTCTTATCGGAGACACTGATCAGGGCTCTTTTAATTGCCATATTGACTCCCCCTTTGATTGAATATAGTAGAGAATGGAGAATTATTTTCTGCCATGCATGCCGCTTACATGATGGCCTTCAATTTTGAGCTGGTCTGCGCAGAATGCAGTAACTGCCCTGACATAGGCCGGATGTTCCTGCTGGAGAATGCGGTCGGACAGGGTTTCTTCTGTGTCATCATCGTAGACCGGCACAGCCACCTGTGTAATGATGGGGCCGTCGTCGAGGCCGGTACCCACGAAATGGACAGTGCATCCTGCCACTTTCACCCCTGCCTCCACGGCCTGCCGCTGGGCATGGAGTCCGCGGAAACTGGGAAGAAGGGCGGGATGGATATTGAGAATTTTATTTGGGAATGCATGGATAAGGTTTTCTCCGCAGATCCTCATATATCCGGCCAGGCAGATGAGGTCCGGCTTATAGGACTCTGCCGCCTTCAGGATGGCCTCATTGAAGGCATCCTTATTTTCAAAAGATTTCAGTTCCAGCACCGTCGCAGGAACTCCCCAGCGGGCAGCCCGCCCAAGCACCTGGGCATCGGCATGGTCGCAGATGACTCCCACCACGGTACCATTGACGGTACCATTGACGGTGGCTTCGTGGATCGCTTCTGCATTGGAACCGCGGCCGGAAGCAAAAATCAGAATCCGTTTCTTACTCATTGAAAAGACCACCTGTCACAACTACATCCTGATTTCCTTCTGTGATTTCGCCGACTTCATAGACCGGTTCATCCATGGATGCCAGAATTTCCTTTGCCTTTTCCGCATTTTCACGGGAAAGGATGAGAAGCATGCCAAGGCCGCAGTTATAGGTACGGTACATTTCATGGGGATCCACGCCGCCCTGTTTCATGAGGAACGGGAAAATCGGAAGGAGCGGCCATTTTTCCGCATCCAGCACAGCCCTCGTGCCCTTCGGGAGAACACGGGGAATATTGTCGTAGAAGCCGCCGCCGGTGATGTGGACAAGTCCCTTCACCGTTGTGCCATGGATAACGGGCAGTACGGGCTTCGGGTAGAGCCGGGTCGGCGTAAGGAGCACTTCGCCCAGTGGCTTATCCAGGCCTTCATAAACTTTGTCCAGGGAGAGACCATTGTCGCTGATAATACGGCGTACCAGGGAGTACCCATTGGAATGGACGCCAGTGGAAGGCAGGCCGAGGATCACATCGCCGGGAGCAATGGTTTCCCCGGTAATCAGGTCTTTCCGGTCCACAATACCTACGGAGAAGCCGGCCACATCGTAGTCCCCTTTACCGTAGAAGCCGGCCATTTCTGCCGTTTCACCGCCCAGAAGGGCACAGCCCGATTCGATGCAGGCATTGGCCACGCCTTTCACGATTTCTGCCATCAGTTCCGGTTCCAGTTTGCCGGTGGCAATGTAGTCCAGGAAGAACAGGGGCTTGGCGCCCTGTACGAGGACATCATTCACGCACATGGCCACACAGTCCTGGCCAATGGTATCATGGATACCCATTTCGATGGCCAGACGGAGCTTTGTGCCTACGCCATCGGTACCGGAAACAAGAATCGGGTCATCCCCCATATGATCTTTCAGGCGGAACAGGCCGCCAAAGCCGCCGATGTCGCCCATGACGCCGGGAATATAGGTAGCCTGTACTGACTTCTTGATCAGTTCTACTTCCCTTTCCCCTGCATCGATATCAACGCCCGCTTCCGCATAGGTCAGGCCTTTTTTCTTTTCGCTCATGGTTCCTCCTACTCTTCATCTTCCATGCTGCCAAGGCCATTGTGGGGAACCGGTTCCGGATAGACCCCATCAAAGCAGGCAAAGCACATGTCCGATGCCTTAATTTCAGAAATGGATTCTGCCAGTCCCTCCTGGGACAGGTAATGAAGGGCGTCGGCGCCAATCATTTTGCAGATTTCCTCTGTGGAATATTTCGCAGCAATCAGCTGTTTCCGTTCCGCCGTATCGATACCGAAGAAGCAGGGATACCGGACAGGCGGGGAACTGATGCACAGTTTGATTGATTTGGCTCCCGCATTTTTGAGAAGGTTAATGATGATACCGCTGGTAGTGCCGCGGACAATGGAATCGTCCACAAGGATAATGTCCTTCCCTTCCACATTCATACGAATGGGATTCAGCTTCATCCGGACAGCCCGTTCTCTCTTCTTCTGGCCTGGCTGGATAAAGGTACGGCCCATGTATTTATTTTTGAGAAGCCCTTCCACGAAGGGAATGCCGGAGGCCTGGGAATATCCGAGGGCCGCCACGTTGCCGGAGTCCGGCACGCTCATGACCACATCCCCCTCATAGTGGGTCTCTTCCCAGAGCTTCCGTCCCATATTCAGCCGGGCCCGGTAAATATCCTGGCCATTCATGATGGAATCGGGGCGGGCAAAATAAATATATTCAAAGGAGCAGATGCCATGGCGGTGGCTGTCCACCGGGCAGTACATGGTGGAACGGACACCGTTATCATCGATGGTCACGATTTCTCCAGGCAGCACATCCCGGACGAATTTCGCATCAATGGCATCGAGGGCCGGCGTTTCCGATGCCAGCACCCAGCTATGTTCTGTCTTGCCAAGGACCAGGGGCCGATAGCCGAAGGGATCCCGGCAGCCGTAGATAGCATCATTCGTGCAGGCCACGATGGCATAGGCACCATGAATTTCCGTCATCAGCTCCTTGAATTTTTCTTCCTCCGTAGCCCGGCGGCTCCGAGCCAGCAGTTTGATAATAACTTCCGTATCCATGGTGGTGGAGAAGGTGGACCCATCCATGAGAAGCCGTCTCCGAAGATTTTTCGTGTTCACCAGGTTCCCATTGTGGGCCAGTGCCATGGGGCCGTCAATGCTGTCGGCCTGCAGGGGCTGTACGTTCACAGGAATGGAAGATCCGGTGGTGGAATAGCGCACATGGCCGATGCCGATGTGTCCCTCCTTTTCCGGCAGGTTGTGGAAAACTTCCGTTACCAGTCCCATGCCCCGGAATGTTTCCATGGTCTTCCCGTCGGAAACGGTAATGCCCGCACTTTCCTGGCCCCTGTGCTGCAGGGCAAAGATTCCATAATAGGTTTCATGCACCGCAGACAGTTCCCGGTCAAAAATACCAAACACCCCGCACTCTTCATGCGGTTTGTCATCATAAACATCCATACTTGTATACATTACGGAATTCTCCTGACTTTATAAAACATTTTGGGGCTTTTCCGCATTGGAAGGACCATGCCACCCCATGTAAGGCACGGTTTCCTTCCGGGAAGCACAGATTCACACTCCGTCTCAATGCTTCCCCGGTTTATCAGAACTTTTCACCGGTCAGAAGTTCATAGGCTTCCTTGTAAATGCCGATGGTCTTGTCGATGATATCCTGGGGAACCGTATCTCCCGGATGCGCTTTCAGGTAGTCACGGACGAACTGCTTGTCATAGGAAGGCTGGCCATGACCTGCTTCATAGCCCTTTGCCGGCCAGAAACGGGAGTTATCAGGAGTCAGCATTTCATCGCCCAGGACAATATTGCCCTTTTCATCGAGGCCGAATTCAAATTTTGTATCCGCAATGATGATGCCTCTTTCCAGGGCATAATCAGCGCATTTATTGTAAAGGGCCAGTGTCAGTTCAGACAGCTTTTCCATGTATTCCTTGCCTTTTCCCGGGAAGAACTTGTTTACCCAAGCTTCCCCTTCTTCCATGGAAATGTTCTGGTCATGTTCACCGACCGGAGCTTTTGTGGAAGGAGTGAAAATCGGATGGGGCAGCTTCTGGCATTCCTTCAGGCCTTCCGGCAGCTGAATGCCGCAGACCTTGCCGTCCTTCTGGTAGCCTTCCCAGCCGGAGCCGGTGATATAGCCGCGGACAATGCATTCCATAGGAATCATGTTCAGCTTCATGGTCTTCATGGAGCGGCCTTCGAATTCCGGAGTCTGGAAGAATTCAGGCATATCTTTGGTGTCAATGGAAATCATGTGATTCGGGACAATGTCCTTTGTGAAATCAAACCAGAATTTGGACATCCGGTTCAGCACCACGCCCTTTTCGGGAATCGGGCATTTCAGGATATTATCGAAAGCGGAAATACGGTCTGTGCAGACCATGACAAGGCTGTCGCCCAGATCATAGAGTTCGCGGACTTTACCGGATTTGAATGGTTTGTATTCTTTCATTTGAGATCTCCTTATTTTTACAGATAAAAAATATGATTTGAATCATCTCGGGCATTCAGGAAACGGGACATCCCATTTCCCCAAAAGCAGAGGGGCTGTTACTTCTTCAGTTCTGCCTGCAGTTTTTCGTCTTTGGCGTAAATTTCTTTTGCTGCCTTTTCACGGTATGCCCTGTACTTTTCATGGAGGGCCGGATCAGAAACCGCACCGATTTCTACAGCCAGGAATGCCGCATTTTTCGTGCCATCAATGGCAACCGTAGCTACCGGGATGCCGGAAGGCATCTGAACGATGGAAAACAGGGCATCCATGCCATCCAGCTTTGCTCCGGAAAGAGGAACACCGATGACCGGCTTCAGTGTCAGGCTGGCCACTACACCCGGAAGAGCTGCTGCCATGCCGGCGCCGGCGATGAATGCACCGACTCCCTTCTTTTCTTCTGCTGCCACGAAGTCCGCCAGTTTCTTTGGCGTTCTGTGGGCAGATGCAATGGTGACGTCATAGGTGACCCCAAAGTCATCCAGAATGGCAAAGGCCTTCTTCATGACCGGTAAATCGGAATCACTCCCCATAACAATACCAACATGCATTATGATTTCCTCCTTCTCCTGAGAACTTCGTCTCAATAAAAAGCTCCTTCCGCAGGGCAGCCCAAGGCCGCAGAAAATCCCGCAGAAGGAGTATCGTTTCCAACCGGATACAGCGCACAAATAGAAAGAGATGCATTCCAACAGAAAAGTCTATCTGCCATCCTTATGTCTTCGGAAATAACCATCATTTCAGCAGACATTGCGACTCCTCTCCCCGTTGAGATAAAAAAGCCTGCGCCCCATATGCACAAGCCTCAATAACAAACAGCACTCTCTATTGCTTACGTTCCTTAACCATTCTAATATTTCTATTTTCTCTTGTCAATAAATTTTAATACCCGAAGCCCTCGAGGATACGGGCTTTTTACAATTATAATGGCCAGCTTATGATAATTTTAATTTTTAATATGTTTATCTCATAATAGCCAAATGGACCGGCCGGTGGAAAGTGCGAGGACACTGCCAATTTCAGTTTGTCGAGCTGTTGGTATTCGGTGTTGACGGGTAGAGTC
>ERZ772881.1087-NODE-1087-length-26197-cov-3.398822_pt1 | contig 26197 bp, 18 predicted proteins | sample MGYA00580581_ERZ772881 | MGnify/ENA primary metagenome ERZ772881 (study PRJEB29015, sample SAMEA2737668) | human gut metagenome | biome: human gut; feature: human-associated habitat; material: faeces | place: China | collected 2012 ...
TATCATCTCTTTTTAAAACTTTCAATACAGTTTTAAAAATTATTTTCACATCTCCTACAAATGTTATATTTTTTATGTACTGCAAATCATATTCTAATTTTTCTTCCCAATTTATGTTGTTTCTTCCATTAATTTGAGCAAGTCCTGTTAAACCTTGTCTAACAGTATGTCTTTTTCTCTGTTCGTCTGTCATAAACAACATATCTCTTATTAGCAATGGTCTCGGTCCTACTATGCTCATGTCTCCTTTTAGTATGTTCACAAGCTCTGGTAATTCATCTAAACTTGTGCTTCTTAGCACTTTACCGAACTTAGTTAATCTTTCTGAGTCTGGAAGCAGGTTACCGTTTTCATCTTTTTTATCTGTCATTGTTCTAAATTTGTATAGTGTAAATATTCTTTCGTCCTTTCCTGGACGTTGTTGTTTGAATATTATTGGGCTTCCTAGTTTTATTCTAACCAGTATTGCTACTACTAGCAACACTGGAGATAAAACTATTAGTGCTATTAAGCTTAATATAAAATCTAATATTCTTTTTATATATTTTGCGTACATAACATTTCCTTTTCTATTATTTCCATAAGTCTATTATGGTTTTAATAACTCTGTTTTGTTCTTCTTCTGTCATTTTTGTATCAGATGGCAAACATACTCCTCTTGTAAATAAGTCTTCTGATACCGCTTTGTCTGCAACTTTTATGAAATCGCATTTTGCAAATACTGGTTGCATGTGCATTGGTTTCCATACTGGTCTTGATTCTATGTTTTCTTTTTCTAATGCTTCCATTATGTCTAGTGGTTTTACTTTTGAATTTGCTTTTAATGTTATTACAGATAACCAGTGGTTTGGTACTGTGTCTACTGGTGTTGGTTGCATTTCTATATCTGGTATTTGTTTGAATGCTTCTTTGTATCTGTTATATATGTCTGTTTTTTGTTTTATTCTTAAATCTATAACTTTTAATTGTCCTCTTCCAATTCCGGCTACTATATTGCTCATTCTGTAGTTATATCCTATTTCTTTATGCTCGTAATGGCGTGCTTTTTCTCTTGCTTGTGTTGACCAAAATCTTACTTTTGCAATTTTTTCTCCGTCTTCTGAAACTAACATTCCGCCACCACTTGTGGTTATTATTTTATTTCCGTTGAATGAATAAATTCCGTATTTTCCAAATGTTCCTGTTTCTTTTCCTTTATATGTTGAGCCTAAGCTTTCTGCTGCATCTTCTACTAATGGTACTCCATGTTTATCGCAAATTGCTTTTATTTCTTCTATTTTTGCTGGTGTTCCATATAAATGAACTACTATTACAGCCTTTGGATGTGGATATTTTTCAAATGCTTTTTCTAATGCCTTAGGATCCATGTTCCATGTTTCTGGTTCACTGTCTATGAATACTGGTGTTGCATTTTGATATGTTATTGGGTTTGCTGTTGCAGAGAATGTTAAGCTTGAGCAAAATACTATGTCTCCTTCTTTTACGTCTAGTGCTTTAAAAGCCATATGTATTGCTGCAGTTCCTGCTGATAATGCAGCTGCATATTTTGTTCCAACATAACTTGCAAGTTCTTCTTCAAACTTGTTTACATTTTCTCCAAGTGGAGCAATCCAGTTTGTATCAAATGCCTCTTTTACGTATTCTTGTTCATATCCTTCATCAGACATATGTGGTGAAGCTAAATAAATTTTCTTATTCATAACAAATTCCTTCTTTCATCCATAATTCTAAGCTTCTTTTGGCATTAACTCATGTTCTTGCATTTGTCTTGCTTCTATTTTTTTAAGCTCTTGTTTGTAGTTTATTATCTTTTTATTTTTTTCTTCTGCCTCAACAAATGTTGGTACAGCCTTTTTTACTACCTTCTTAATTTCTTCCATTGTATGGTTTTCTGTTTGTACAAATTCTCTTAACATTTCAACTCTTTTATTTACTTCTTCTGCCGGAATATCAAGTGGCTCTGCAACAAAGATTTTGTTGTGTTTTGTGTGTTCCAAGCCTTCTTCGGACATCAGTAATTCTTCGTATAATTTTTCACCCGGACGCAGTCCTGTTATTTCTATTGGAATGTCTATGTCTGGTTGAAGTCCTGATAATTTTATTAAGCTTACTGCTAAGTCATATATTTTTACAGGCTCTCCCATATCTAGTACAAATATTTCTCCACCTTTTGCATAAGTCATGGCTTGTAACACAAGTCCAACCGCTTCTGGTATTGTCATAAAAAATCTTGTTATGTCTTTGTGGGTAACTGTAACTGGTCCGCCTTCTTTTATTTGTTTCTTAAATAATGGAACAACTGAACCATTGCTTCCTAAAACGTTTCCAAATCTAACTGCTGCATATTCTGTTTTGCTAGTTTTATTTTTTGCTTGAATTACCATTTCACACATTCTCTTACTTGCGCCCATTATATTTGTAGGGTTTACAGCCTTATCTGTTGATATTAAGATAAATCTCTTTGTTCCGAATTTATCTGCACAATCTGCAACATTTTGTGTTCCTAAAACATTGTTTTTTATTGCCTCTAATGGGCTAACTTCCATTAATGGAACATGTTTATGTGCTGCTGCATGGAATACTAAATATGGTCTGTATTTTGAGAAAACATCTTCTAATTTTTTCTTATCTCTTACACTTCCAATTATTCCTTTTATATTTAAGTTTGGATATTTTGCTCTTAATTCTAGTTCAATATTATACAAGTTATTTTCATAAATATCAAATATTATAAGCAATTCTGGATTAAAAGTTGCAATTTGTCTGCATAGCTCAGAACCAATTGAACCTCCTCCACCAGTTACTAGTATAGCATGTCCTTTTATTAGGCTTTCTATATTATTGTTGTCAAGCTTAATTGGATCTCTTCCTAGTAAATCTTCTATTTCAACTTCTTTTAAACTGTCTAATACATTTTTATTTTTAATAATATCTTCTGTAGATGGTAATATTCTAATTTTTGCGTTTGTCTCTTGGCAAATATGCAATAACTCTTTTTTATTCTCTGGTGAAATATTTGTAATTGAGAAAAATATTTCTTGAACATTATATTTTTTGCATACTTCTTGAATTTTATCCCTATTTCCTAAGATTTTAACACCAGAAATTGAGCAATTCCATTTTGCTGGATTATCATCAATTAGTCCAACTATATAATATGTATTTTTTAAACCTTCTCTAATAGCTTTAATAATATCTCTTGAAGATCTGCCAGCACCTATTATAAGTAATCTTTTTGCAATTACTGGTTCATCATTCTTTTTTTCTGCTGGCAAAGTTTCATTTAGCAACATTCTTATAACAACTCTACAAGAAACAGTTCCAACGGCTATTAGTACACACGACAAAATGCACTCTTTTGTTGTAAACGTATCTATTTTAAATATGTTTTTTATTATGTAGGTGGTTATGCAAGAAATTGCACATACGAATATGTAAATTAAATAATCTCTTCCATTTTCGTATCTTGTAATGCTTCTGTATAAATTAAATACTCTAAAAAAGATTTGGTATATTACAATAGATAATGCAATAGTAATTCCAATTTGTTTCCATTCTTCTACTTTAAAATAAAATGTGTTTGATAATAAAAATTTAGAAAATATACAAGCTAATGCAATTATTAAAATATCTATAATTGCTAGTATTATCTTATTTCTTTCAAATTTAATTTTTTTCATTTTCAACATCCTCTTAATTTTCTATTCTCCACACCCTGTTTTGTTTATTATTTTCTCACTTATTTCTTTTACCTTTTCGCTTGGTGTGTAATCATCATCGTCGAATAATTCCTTATGTAGTTCTTTTACACTACTTTCAAGTGTTACTGGTACTCCATACCAAACTCCATTTATAATTTTACCTTCAACTGTTGGAGGCCAGCCTTTACTTTCAGTTATTTTGTATGATGCAACTGTTGGTATTAAAGAAACTATTTCATTTGCATCTATATTTGTATATATTCTTGGTAATACCTTATCTGCTATAGCATTTAGTTCTGACACACTCATTTGCTTTACTTTTTCTAAACATGCAGTCATAACATTTCTCATTCTTTCTGTTCTCTTATAGTCCGTATCAATTTTTCTTATTCTAGAATATGCAAGAGCTTGGTCTCCATTTAACATATATGTTCCTGCTTCATTAATGCCAGAAATTTGAGTTGCCTCTGCATCTGTTACTGTTATAGTTACTCCTCCAAGATCATTAACAATTTCTTTTACTGCTTCAAAATTTACTGTTACAAATTCTGTTATATCCAAATCTAAATTTGTATTTAGAGTACTTAAAGCAAGAGTTGGTCCACCATATGAATATGCATGAGTTACTTTGTCTAAGCTTCTCCCAGTCAATTCTAAATATGTATCTCTATATACTGATACAAGTCTAACTTCTTTTGTTTTGTTGTTTATACTTGCAATTACTATACAATCGCTTCTATTTCCTAGACTGTATGAATCTTGTCTACTATCAATTCCAAGAATAGCAATATTTCTATAGTCAGCAAGCTCCTCTTCAACCCCTGTAGTTATTTCTATTTCGTTTTTATCTACCTCAACTTGTTGTATTTTAGATACTTTATTCTGTACAAACCAGTACCCATAACCAACTGCAGCACCTATAAGTAAAATTATTATTATTAAAGCTATCAATATTCCTTTAACTACCTTGTTGCCTTTTTTTGTTTTTTTTTCTTCTTTGTTATCTATATCACTCATATATTTCTTCTTTCTTTCGTCATTTTCTATTTTTTTAGTTCTTTTTTCGACCTTCAAGTTATATTATACATATGCATTTGCATTTTTTCAACCCTTTTTTTACATTTGACAATAATTAACATAAATAGCCTTTACTCGGTAACTAGAAATTAATTTTTCAATTGTCCTAATGAACATAAAAAAAGTGAAACACTTTTATTGCTTTTGGCAATTTGTTTCACGTTTTTGTTTTTCTCTTTAACAATAATGTAAGCTTTTTTATTTTCTTATATATTTTTGATTTTTTGCATTTGGTCTATCTGGTATAGTCATTTTCAATTTTTCACTAATTAATAATGGTTTCATATACTTTAAATAAAAATTTCTTCTATCCTTTAATCCCAGATACGACATTATTTCTCTAGTTGTTTTTGGTTCTTTGCAAAATTCTAACATTTTATCTTGGTGGGTATCTTTATAATTACATTAGTGTCCATAGCATAAATGCTATGTAAGTCATTATTAAAAGGAGAAAACTTATATATTTAATGATTTTCTCCTTTATTTTAAATAAATTCTGTTATAATATGTATTTCCTTAATTTTTCTGTCATTTTATCAGATTGTTAAAATTATTGTGAATTATTCTTCCATTATTGTTGCTTCGCTGTCTTCTATGATTTTTCTATATGCACATACTTCAATGTTTTCATATCTTGGTACATCTTCATTTACATAGTCTATTATTGCATATAATCCTAACACAACGTGTATCATTTCATCATTTTGCTTTTTATATATTCCATAAACATCCCCTGGAATATCTTCATTTACTGTAATTTTTCTATCCGCTTCTGCCGAGAATTTATCTCTAGTGTTGTCTTCTGTTAGAATATATGTTGTTTTGTTTACATCTTCATTTCCAAGTTTGTAAGTTTCGTCTTTTATTTTATATTCTAAATCTTTTATAACTAAATCTCCCTCAACAGTAGTTTGTGCAATTCTTATTTTGTCTTCTTTTCTATCTTTAGAATTTATTCCTGTGTTTTCTATAAAGCTGTCTAATTTATCTTTATTCCAAACTTTGTTGTATGTAATTACTACACATCTGTCTTCGATTGCCTGTTCTAAAGTATAATCTTGAGGAAGTTCTGATAAATTTTTGTAACCATATTTATCTGTCGAGCTTTCTTTGCCTGTATTGTTTTCTCCATCTGTTAAATTATTTGAAGCTGAATTTATCGAATTTGGTGAACTGTTCTTCTCATTTTGTTTTGATGTTTTTACTTGTTGCTTTACTGTAAATAGTATTCCTCCTATTATAATAACTAAAATCGTGATTGCTAGTACTAATTTCTTTTTCATCGCAAAATCTCCTTTTTTATAATATTTTCAGCATATTTGCTGTTTGTATTATTTAGACGTTTTGTTCTTTCTATTTTGTTGGTGTTTTATGCAAATTATTGCAAATATTACCGTTAGTACTAAAAATATGCTTGATAAAGATAGTAATATATTACTTGTTCCATTATATGTTTTTTCGTTATTGGCCGGGATTTCTACAATATTCACTTTGGCATTTTCTGATGTTTGCGAATTTTCACCTTTTTCAACATTCACTTTAGCATTTTCTAATGTTTGCGAATTTTTATTTTCTGTTATATTTTTATAATCCTCTGATGTTTGAAAGTTGCTATTTCCCTGTGCTTGTGAGTTTGATTTTAAATTATTGTTTGTAGCTGGTACTTCTATTTCATTTTTATTATTTTTCATGCAACCGATATAGAGTGCTAATGTTGCAAATAACATGCTAATATTTCCAAGTAGTAGTTGCAAACTATTTAATGCTTTGTAATATCTCCACTGAACTGTTCCAATTGGTTCATTCAAAATTTTTGCTATTTCTTTAAATGAAAACTCGCCAAGTATTTTTAGTGATACAACTTCTTTTTCTTTAACCGATAACCCACTTATCAATTTATTATATTTTTCTGTATCTACAATATTTTGAAGTTCATCACATTCTTTTCCAGTGTCTATATTGTATGCTTCCTCTAATGAAATATTCGTTCTTTCTTTTCTTAGGAATGTAAGTGCTTCATTCTTTGTAACGGCATATAGCCAAGTTGCTTCTTTTGAGGTTGGCAATTTGTCTTTTGGCAGGCTATATATTTTAGCAAATACATTTTGTGTTACATCTTCACTTGATTCTTTATTTTTTAATATTGAAAAGGAAATTTTATACACAAGTTGATTATAATTTTTATACAATAATTCAAATTGTGAATTGTCTCCTTCTCGTAATTTTGAAAAAATATTGTGTAATTCAATTTTATTAATCATAATTTTTTCCTATCAAATTTATTTGTATATTAATTATATTATTAAACCACACTTTTGCAAGTATTTTTCTTGCTTTTATCACATTTTTGCAAGCATTTTTATTATTTTTATAACACTTTTGTAAAAAAGAAGACTTATAAGTCTTGCTTAATGCAATTCTTATTAGCCTTCTTTTATTTATTATTTGTTGTAACTTATTGAAATTGTTATGCCTTTTGCCACATTACTTATGTCTACATAGTATCCATCTGTATTATTTCCTTTTACATATCCTGCTGTTTGTGCTTGTGCAAAATTGTATGAATGGCTTCCTATTGTTAGTGTAAATTCTTTTGATGTGTCTATTCCTTCTAAGTTAACTCTTCTAGCATCAGATTCTTCTACTGTAATGTCTCTTGTTTCTGTTGATGTACTGTTGTCATTTATTATGGTGTTAAATATACTTTGTAAGTCACTTGTTGTCATAGAACCTACATAAGATTGATCTGCATAGCTATATTTTCCAGCACTACCATCTGCAATAATTTTATCATAAAGCTTACCTTTTACATTTCTCCATGTAAAATATCCGCCTTCAGTTCCCTCATCATTGCATTTGTTTACATTTTCACTAGTTGGATTTAGTATTGTTTCTGATAATGTTCCACTCATGTTTAATCCTATTGTGTAGAATTTAGACTTTGTTCCTGTTGTTCCATAATAGTGTGATGTAATTTGTTGTTTGTAATAGTTTGCAGTTCTTATTGTATAATAAGCTTCATTTTCTGTTGTGTCAGAACCATTACCATATTTTTTGCCAGAAAGTGTTGTATAATTTTCATTATAATATGTTGGATCTCCATCTGATAATAGTATCATAACTGGCGTACGTGTTATTTCTTTTTGTTTTCCATTTACTGTTGTTGTAAATTTAGTGTTTGCTGATGTTAATATACCTGCTCCTTCTTTTATTCCAGCTTGTGTATATGTTCCACCATAAACATTTAATGTTTGATTTTTCTTTTCATTTACATTTGTTGTTATTGTATCATATGTTTCGTTATTGCCTCTAAGCACACCTTCTTGTAATGTTAAATATTTCCCTGTAGTTTTTGGAGTATATTTTCCAAGTGGTAATAATGTTGTTGCATTATTAGCATTTGCTAAACTGCTATTATAAGTACTACTATATGCTACTACTCCTATCCTACTTTCTGGATTTTCATTCATTATAGTAGAAATTGCGGTATTTACAGAGTCAACCATTGTTTTGTCTTTATCATTATCATTCATACTTCCAGAAATATCTAGTACAAATACTACATCTAATGGTGTTTTTACCGATGTTTGTGATGTTGTAGTTGTTGTTATTTCTACTGTTCCTTGTATATCTTGATTAAATGTGTTTGTAATATTATATCCATTATATGAAGTTGTGTAATTTCTTACATTTTCTTCTTCAATTGTATATCTATTTAATTGTACATTTCCATTACTATCTAATACATATTTACCATTTTCATCAGTTTTGTATTTTGGTAATTCTGTAAATTCATATTTTGTATTTCCATTCGCTAATTTTATTGTACTTGCTTTGGTTCCGTTTTTTATTAAATTAATTGTTATTTCAGGGTGAACTAGAGTTGTTCCTTCTGGGTCAACCCATGTTTTTTCTCCACTTATAGAAATTAGCTCTTGGTCTATTGTGTTAACAAAGTCTACTCCGTTTGCTGCTTTTTCAGATGTGTATCCATTTAGTTCAGCTTCTTCAACAGTATACTCATTTAATTCAATATTACCATTAACATCTAATACAAAATTTCCATTTGCATCTGTTTTGTATTTTGGTAATCCTGTAAATTCGTATGTTGTATTTCCATTTGCTATTGTTGTTGTTTTATATTGTTCTCCATTTTTCAATAGATTAATTGTTACTGTTGGATGTGTTGTTCCTACTGGAGTAACCCATGTTTTGTTTCCACTAACAATTACTGTGTTATCTTGCTCTATTGTATTTGTAAAGTTATTTTCATTTTGTTCAGATTTATAACCTTCTACAGTATCTTCTGAAACAGTATATTTATATTCGTGTCCATCTGTTAAATCATATCTATCCAAATTTTCAAATGAATATGATGTTGTTCCATTTGTTAATTCTACGGAATTTACTTTTTCGCCATCTCTTAATAAATTGATTGTAATTGTTGGCACTATTTTTCCTGCTGGTATTACCCATGTTTTGCTTCCACGTACAGAAACTTGTTCTTGTTTTATTGTGTTTATAAAGTCAACTCCATTTTCTGCTTTTTCAGATGTATAATTTGATAATTTAGTTTCTTCAACACTATAATTGTATACACTTCCGTCTGGTGCATATGTTTCTAAATCTTTAAATTCATAGCTTGTTTTTCCACTTTCAAGTTTTATTGTTTTGTACTCTTCACCATTTCTATATAGTGTAATTTCAATATTTGGATAAATTGTTCCAGCTGGTGCAATCCATGTTTTTGTACCACTTATTGTTTTATATTTTTGTTCTATTGTATTTGTAATAGTAGATTTTTTGTCATCACTATAACTTGTTGTATATCCCTCAACTTTTTCTTCTGAAACTGTATATTCATATTCGTGACCATTTATTAAATCATATCTATCTAAGTTTTCAAATGAATATGATGTTGTTCCATTTACTAATTCTTTTGAATCTACTTTTTCTCCATCTCTTAGCAAATTGATTGTAATTGTTGGGAATTTTGTTCCTGTAGGTGCTACCCATTTTTTCTCACCATTTATTGAAACTTTTTCTTGGTTGATTGTATTTGTAATGTTTTCATTGTACTCTCCAGCATAAGATGTTGTATAACCACTTACATTTTCTTCTTCAACCTTGTAATTGTAAATATGTCCGTCTGTTGCATATTTATCTAGGTCTTTAAACTCATAGTTTGTTGTTCCATTTGCTAATGTTACTGAATTAACTTTTTCATTGTCTCTTAATAAATTAACTGTTATTTCTTTGTGTTCAGTTTCTTGTGGGTCTATCCAGGTTTTTGTTCCGTTTATAGATAACTTCTCTTGGTTAATTGTGTTTGTTATTTGTTCATTGTATTCACCTGCATATGAAGTTTGGTAACCTTTTACATTTATCTCTTCAACTTTGTATACATATTCGTGTCCGTCACTTAAATCATATCTATCAAGGTCTTTAAATTCATAGCTTGTTGTTCCATTTGCTAATGTTGTTGAATTAATCTTTTTACCGTCTCTTAGTAAATTGATTGTTATTGGGTCGTGAGTAGTTCCTTGTGGGTCTATCCAGGTTTTTGTTCCATTTATAGTTATTTTTTCTTGATTAATTGTATTTATAAAGTCAAAACCATTTTGAGCTTTTACTGATGTATATCCATCTACTGCATCTTCCTCAACAGTATATTTATTTAATTGAACATTACCATTTTCGTCTAATTCATATTGACCATTTTCATCTACTTTGTATTTTGGTAAATTATTAAACTCATAGTTTGTTGTTCCGTTTGTTAATTCAACTTTATTTTCAAAAATACCATTTTTGTATAACTTTATTGTTATTGTTGGATATGTTGTTCCTGCTGGAGCAATCCATGTCTTTTTACCACTTATTGTAACCGTGTTCTCTTGATTGATTACATTTGTTATTGTTAAAGTATCATTACTATATTCTGGAGTATATCCTTCTACTTCAGCTTCTTCTACTGTGTATAAATATTCGTTTCCATTTTCATCATATTTTGGAAGATTGGTAAATTCATGTAATGTTTCACCGTTTTTTAATGTGTATGTTGCATATACATCTTCACTTCCATTTTGATATAAATTAATTGTAACTTCTGGACGTTTTGCATTTTCTGGGTCTATCCATTTTTTTGTTGCTACTACACTTGTTTTAAATGTAGTGTAATCTATTGTATTTGTTACAGTTAATCCATTATTGCTATAAGCTGGTTTGTTATAATGTTCTACTTGAGTTGTTTCAATAACAGTGTATTTTATTTCACTACCATCTTTATTATATTTTTGAACGTTTTTAAATTCTACCGTCCAATCATCTGCTGTTGCAGTTTGTGTTTTTCCAGTTGCAACACCGTCTGCATATAATTCAAATGTTACACTCTTACGTGCTCCAACTTTGTTTTCATTATCATTCCATACTTTATTTGCTGTAATATTTGTTAATACACTTTCATATTTTAATGTATTTGTTATTTTCAAAGTTATATTATTTTTTTCTTGATTTTTTTCATATGATGCTGTGTAATTTTTGTCAACGTCTAATTCTTTTGCATCATATTTTATTAATTCTTGTGTTTCAAAATCATATTTATCAAGATTTGTAAATGAAGCTTTCCAATTGTTTTGCTCATTTAATGTTCTTGTATCAATATGTGTTGCATCTCCTGCATTTTTATAAAGTGCAACTACAATTTCTGTTGGACGTAATTCATCTACATTTTCCTTATCAACAAATTCTTTGTTAACATCTATTGAAACATATTCTTTTATTACCTCATCATCTGTTGGAGGTACTTCTTTTTCATCTTGTTTTGCATCTGCATTTCTTACTACTATTTTTTCATCTTTAAATGGATTTATTGTTACAATAAATGTTATTGATTTTTTCTCTCCTGCTTCAAGATTAACATCTATTCCTTCATTTAATTCTTTTTCTGTGTAAGTGTCATTTCCAATTTTTATACTGTCTGCTACTAGTGTTGTTCCTTTTGGAACTGTATCTGATATTTTTACTGTTCCCTTGCCATTTCCATTGTTTGTAGCTGTTAAAGTATATGTTATTCTGTCTAATTCATGTAATGGATTTTCCTCTGTTACAGGTGTTCCGTCTGCATGAATTCCTTCACTTGTTTTTACAGTTGTAATATTTGCAACTTTTGTTTCTACTTCTTCTGTTGGTATATTTCCAACTGTTGCAGTATTTTTTACAGATTTAACATCTTCTCCTGCTATTGTTTTTGCATTTACAATAACATCAAAGCTTACAGAAATTTCGTTGTTTGCTGGTACAACTACATTGTTCCATGTAATTGTTTTATTTTCTTTGTCAAATTTTCCGTTTTCTGTTATTGTTCCATCAACTAATGTTGTACCGTCTGGAATACTATCTGTTATTACTGTTGTTCCATCAACTTCTGATGTATTTTTTACAGTAATTGTGTATCTAATTGTTTCTCCAACTTTTGCATCTCTATCTTCTAAAACTTCTTCCTTGTCAATTGTTGTAACAACATTTGCTGTTTTTGTAGCTGTTATTACTGGAGTTTTTGTTTCTGGTGTTTCTTCTCCATTTACTTTTGCAGTATTTTTAATTAAATTTACAGAGTCTGCTGTAACTTTTGCCTTAAATGATACTGTTACAGTTTCTCCTGCTTTTATATCATTTTTCCATACAATTTTTCCATCATTATTAAGTTTTCCACCTTCTGAAATAGAATCTAATTCTGTTCCTTCTGGTATTACATCTATTGTACGGATTCCATTTACATCTTCGTTTCCTTTATTTGTTATTTTTATAACATAAGTGATTGTTTCACCTTTTTGTGCAGCTGTATTTACTGGTAGTTCTTCTAAAGAATCCCCATCTAAATAAGCATATTTTTGTAAGTCTAGGTCTGGTTTATGTACTTTTAATTTTGATGCTGCTGTATATGCTGCAACGCTTATTGGGCTCCAGCCTATTTCTTTTGTCTCCCAAGGATTTTCTGTTATAACTGTTGTTGTTTGTGCGTAATCTTGGTTTGGAACGTTTGCACCATTGTTACCTGCTGTTGTAGTTCCTGTTGTTGTTCCAGCATTAGCGCCTGTGTTTGCTCCATTTGTTGTCCCAGTTGTAGATCCATTGGCACCATTTGTACCAGTAGTTCCATCATTTGTGGTACTACCGTTGTTATCATTATTGTTTGAATCTGCTGGGTTTGTGTTGTCTCCATCTGTTGGCAATGTTGTTCCATCGTTATTTTGATCACTGCCATCGTTTTGATCTCCATTATTAGGTAAGCCTGCATTTGTCCCATCATTTTGTGATGTTCCATGGTTGTCGTCTGTCATTGCAGCTGCTGCATCTTTATTACCTTTTACAAAAGCAACTGTACCAGCGATTGCTGCTATTAATAGAACTACTGCTATGCTTATAATTATAATGGTTCTTTTGCTCCTATAATTAATTCTCGCTTTCAATTTTTTTACCCCCATATTTTAAAAATTATAAAATTTGTCTTGCTTTAGTTACTAATCTATTCTTATGTCCGTTTGTACACGTTATTAAAGTGATTTCTCTAGTACCGTTTTCAACACTTTCTACACAACTTACATCATCTGGATCTATTGAATATATTTTAAATATTTCATATTCAATAGTTTCATTTTTTAGGTTTGTTAATTTTATTTTGTCTCCTATTTGTAAATATTTTGTTTTTCCAAACATCGTGCCATCTTTATTGTTGTGCCCTGCTACTGTATAGTTTCCAATTTCGTTTGCTTGTGGTCCCCAGAACTTTGTTATAGAAACTTTCATCGTTTCTTCGTTTGTATGGTCAATTATAGGATACTTGATATTAATCTTTGGAATCTCTATTATTCCTTCTATCTTGTATCCTTTAAATTCTAACTCCGGCAAACTTTCAGATTGCTGTGTTTCTTCTTTATTTAACTCTTCTTCTATTGTTTCAAGTGAGGATGAAACCTCTTTTTCGTTTAAATAATTGCCACCATATCTTATAACAATCATTGCTACTACTACGATTAGTGCTACAATTAATACGGCAATTATAAGATTATAGACCTTTTTCATAACTATTTGTTCTCATCTTTTTTATTAGATTTAATTCTTATAAATACGAATATTGCTAATGCAATAATTATAATTCCTAATACTGTAAATAAAATTGCTCCACTATCGAATGTTACTGGTAATTTAACAGTTTCTGTAATAGTTTTCTCTTCTTTATCAACACCTGCATCTTCTTTATATACACATGTTAAGAATTTAGCGTCTACTGTTTCATCATTACCCTTTGTTTCTTTGATGTATACAATATATTTGTCTCCCTCAACAGTATTTTCTGGTTGAAGTATTTCTGAATTTTCTACAGCTGTCCATTCTGAATTGCTTGGCATTAATTTAACATACAAGTCATAGAATTGTTTGCTTAGGCTTAAATTTGTGTATGTATCATCTATGCTGTTTTTTAACGTGTCTGCTAATTCAAATAGTTTATTTGCATCTGTAGTTTTGTCGTCTAACTTTGTTAGAACATATGAGTACTTAGCTCCTTCTTTCTCATTTAGAACTACTTTTCCTACGGTTACAGTTTTGCTTACTCCGTCCTCTACTACATTTCTTTGATATTGCTTTTCTGTATCAACATCAATTCTTTTTGTTGTGCCGTTCACTTTCTCTATCATTTTATCTGTTACTGCTTCGTTTAAATCAAGTTTATCTGCTTTAATTACTGTATTGTCTTCAGCATCTTTTACCCAAATATAAGCTACTAAGCTTGTTGGATTTTTTCCGAAGATGCTTTCAAATGAAGCTTCATCTATGTAAGCTACATTTAATGTTCCTACTGCTGATGCAGGTTGGTCTTTTGCAGAATTAACAAAGTTTAGATCTGCTTCTGCTGTTTTGCTGTCTTTGCTGATTGCAAATTGAAACTCTTTTCGGCAGAATTCTTTGAAATAAATTAAATATTCATTATCGGAATTCTTTAAGATTACTTTTTCATTAGTTGACGCAAGTACTGGTACACTAACAATTCCTATCAGCATTATTGCTATTACAAGTACTGCCATGATTTTTTTTGCTTTCATCTCATATATTTTCCTTTCTAAAAAATATTTTTACAGCCGCATTATATAACAAATGGTAAAATAAGTCAATAAAAACAGCCTTTTTTCTCCCTTTTTTAGTATAAAATATATATTTTTTACATCGTCCTGTTTTTTTCATAATCAGTCTACATAATTTAAATTAATACTACATTCTTTTTCATATTTTGCGTATCATTCTTTGTCACTTTTTATTGACATTTGTCGCTACTATGTTATAATTTAATTACAAATTTATAAATCAAAAGAAAGGATTCAAAATTATGGTTAATAATGCCACAGATTTGGAATTAAAAGAACGTAATGATAATGCTCAATTTGCTTCCGAATTAAACAGCAAGCAAGAGTCAGTTAATCAAAACTCTGCTAACGCCTCAACACTTGACTGCAGTTCCACACCGGAAATCTCGGCTTCTCAAATAACAGACACATCTATATTTGAGACCAATTCAGAAATACAGAATAACTCCAGTGTTGAAAATTCATTAGAAGCCGAAAATAACAACGTTAATTGTTTAGCATTAACAGTAAAAAAAGACTATAGTCTTTCTATTGTAAAGCATGTTTTTTTTAGAACTTGGAAAACAACTTGGCGTGTTGCATTAAGCGTATTTATTTTGAATTTTTTATCCTTCTTTTTTTAATATAGATATTCATGTTTTACAAATATATGAATCATAAATTGTAAACACTAAAATATATGAGAAAAAAATGTTGCATTCTATAGCAACATTTTATTTTTGTAATTTGAAAAGAACTGTCAACTTTTCAAACATATAAATTTTCACATATAAACGCTTTTTATGCTCTGTTTCCAATCCAATTTGCAATTCTTCTAAAAAAGTTTAATAACTTATTTTGATATACTACTATTAACGAATGTTTAGACTGTTTTGCATACAAATCTATATATTTTTTATTTAATTTGCTTTCCATTTTATTTGTATATTCGTTGATTTCATCATTTAATTCATTGTTTTCAAGCATTCTGCCTACTATTTTACCATACTCATTTAATTTATGTGTATACTCTTCTATTTCTTTTAATGTATCAATTCTGATATAAATTTTGTCAAAGTAAGTCATGCACATCATTTTTTGTGTTTCCATATATAGCTGTATTATCTTCTCTTCACTTCTTTTTTCTTCATTATTTTCATCCAGAATAGCATCAAAGTTTGATAAAATCTTATTTGTATTTCCTTCGAATGTGTTATACAAATCATTTTCAAAATCTACTGTTCCATCTATCGCACTCTTTATAAGATTCTTCTCTCCTACAAAGAATAACAACTGTATTACTAAGCTCGTAAGATATGGATAATATTTATCATTTATTGTATAAATCGATATGCTTTCATTATTCTTCCTATGTGGCTTTTCTCCAATAGCCTTAGAAGCAATGTATTGTGTGACAGCTTCATTAAGTCCTAAGCAATATATTTTAAATTCTGCAAAATTACAAACTCCTATTCTTTGCTCACTTCCATCAAACTTCCTGAAATTTTGAAGATAATGAACACATTCTTGAATAACCTTCTCATCAATTTTGGCTATGTCAAATTTTTCATCAAAGTATAACGTATTATTAGGGTAAAAATACACAACGTTTCCAAATTTAGGTGCAATTTGAGCATAACTCATATTACAATTATAAATTCGCATATATAATTCATTATACGAATCTCCGAGTTCTTGTATATTGTCTGCCAACTTCTCGGCAACGGCCTTAGCTATATAATTTGTTTCATTAAACTCAAACTTTCTAGTTGGAATAATTCCAAGCATAATTAGACTTTTTTCTATATTCATAATCTTCCCTTATAATACATTTTTCTTTATTATATACTATATTACGGCAAAATTATATTGCATTTTTATTAAATTTACATTACAGTTTTATTTCATGTACATTTTAGTATATTTTTTCTCCGTCCCCGGATTGTACCGAATTGTACAAACAAAAAAAGACGAGGCTTCCCTCGTCTTTTAAATTTATTTTGCGTAGTCTACAACTCTTGTTTCTCTTATGATGTTTACTTTTATTTGTCCTGGATATTCCATTTCTTCTTCTACTTTTTTAGCAACATCTCTTGCAAGAATTGTCATGTCTGCATCTGAAATTTGTTCTGGTTTTACAACTATTCTAACTTCACGACCAGCTTGAATTGCGAATGATTTTTCAACTCCTTTGAATGAGTCTGCAATTGATTCTAGCTTTTCTAAACGCTTGATGTAGTTTTCAAGTGTTTCTCTTCTAGCTCCCGGTCTTGAAGCAGATATTGCATCGGCTGCAGCAACTAAAACAGCTTCTACTGTTTGTGGTTCTACATCTCCATGGTGAGCCTCTACTGCATTTATTACTAGTGGATTTTCTTTGTATTTCTTAAGAATATCTACACCAATTTGAACGTGAGTTCCTTCTACATCATGGTCTAGTGCCTTACCAATATCATGTAATAATCCTGCTCTTCTTGCAAGTTTTGGATCTAATCCTAATTCATCTGCCATAATTCTTGCCAAGTTAGAAACTTCTATTGAATGGTTTAATACATTTTGTCCATAGCTTGTTCTGTATTTTAATTTTCCTAGCAAGTTTACGATGTCTGGATGAAGTCCAATTACGCCTGTTTCCATGCAAGCTCTTTCTCCTTCTTCCTTGATTGTTTCGGCAACTTCTTCTTTTGCCTTTTCAACCATTTCTTCAATTTTTGCTGGGTGGATTCTTCCATCTTCCATCAATTTTTCAAGAGCTATTCTTGCAATTTCTCTTCTTAATGCATCAAATCCAGATATTACTACTGCTTCTGGTGTATCATCAATTATTAAATCTACTCCTGTTAAAGTCTCTAATGTACGGATATTTCTTCCTTCTCTTCCTATTATTCTACCTTTCATTTCATCGTTTGGTAGTGGAACTATAGATACAGTTGTTTCTGCTGTATGGTCTGCCGCACATTTTTGAATAGCATATCCAATTACTTCTCTTGCATTTTTTATAGACTCTTCTTTAACCTTATTTTCTGCAGCCTTTATTAAGTTTGCTTTCTCTAAAGTTAATTGCTTGTCCATATCTGAAAGTAATTGATTTTTTGCTTCTTCCTTAGATAATCCTGAAATTCTTTGAAGCTCTTGCATTTGCTTGTCCAAAGTTTTTGATATTTCTTGTTTCTTATTTTCAAGCTCTTGCTTCTTGTTTTCGATTTCTTGTTCCTTTCTCTCAATGTGCTCCATTTTGTTTTCAAGATTTTCCTCTTTTTGTAATAATCTTCTTTCTTGTTGTTGTACTTCGCTTCTTCTTTCTCTAATCTCGTTGTCAAGATCTTTTCTACTGTTCATGATCTCTTCTTTAGCCTTAAAAATTTCTTCCTTCTTTTTGTTTTCGGCTTCTTTTTGTGCAAGGTTAATTATTTTTTTTGCCTCTTCCTCTGCACTCCCTAATTTTGATTCTGCTACTTTTTTTCTTATTGCCATACCTACAAAGGTAAAAATGATTGCTGAGACTAGAAAAATGGCGATATCAATTACAATTTGCATAATCTAACACCTCTTTCTATTAAATTTTCAATGTGCATAAATATATATCTAATACTCTCTCTAAATATATAAATTTTATTTAATTATCTATCTATAATTTTTTATATTAGCTATACTTTACATATACTATTTTATATGTATTATGGCTGGCTGTCAAGTGTTTTTTTCAAAAGTATAATTATACCAACTCCTATTTTAATCCTATGTATTCCTTGTAATTTATATCTTTTTTTCTATAAGAATTTGGATCAAGTCCAACTCTTGTTCTCATATAATTTAATATTAAAATCATAATTGTAAAAAATACTATTCCAAATATTATCATTGAATGTTTTACACTAAAGTTTGATGAAATAACAGCTCCAAATGCGCATATTATTAGGTTTCCAAGTCCTATTACGAAACTGTGTGCAGAGTACACTTTGTTTGCAACCTCTCCATTTGTGAAATTCGTTATATATTTTTTTATTAACACATAATAAAAACCTGTTGATAAATAACGTACTGCATATGTTGCTACAATTATTCCTATAATTAGCCAATATGGTAACCCTGTAACAGCAATAATTCCTGCCATTAAACATGCAAGCGTATATGAAACTCCAACAATTGATAATGTTTTATTTTTATATTTTTGATGTATTTTTTCATGCTGTTTTGATGATATTCCAGCAACTATTTGCATTATAGCATATATAATTCCTGTTATAGATGCAGATAATCCCATTTCATCTAGAAGTCCCATTTCGTATGTATTCATAACCATTATAATTCCATACATTACTCCTGAGAATAGCATTAATGCTTTTAACCTGCTTGAATTAAATATAAATGAAAATGCTAATTTTAAGTCTCTAAAATATGTTTTATAATATTTTTTAATGTTCTCTTGTTTCTGTACTGGTGTAAGTTCTGTAAAACCAGTCGCAAGTAATGCTGATATTAACAATATTATTACACATATTGTCATTGGTATATAGCCATTTATATCAAACAAAAATCCCGACACTATTGCTGAAAAAGCAGAAATGTAATAGAAGTTTCCAACAGATTTTCCATCAATTTTAGAATATATTTGGCTCTTTTCTTTTACATCAGGTATTGATGAATTTAAAAGCCCCGGTTCTGCCACGTCTTTCATTGCAACTGCTATCGCTCCAAACAAGTTACCAATAATTAGCACTGGTAAAGAATTTGATAACATTATTACTGTAACAGATGTTGCTTGAAATAAATCTGCTATAATCAAACTTCTTCTATTTCCTATTTTATCGATTACAACTGTTATTGGTATTTGAAATAACACCTTAAATAAGCCCAAGAATGCACTCACTACCACTATATCACTTGCAGTAAAACCTTTTACTTGTGTTAAAAATAAAAACTTTATTGCATAGTAAAATAGTAAATCGAATGTTAGCATTCTATGTACAGAATAAATTCGCATATTTTTCTTTCTTGCGTTTATTTGTTCTTTTTCTTTTGATTCCATCGTTACTCCTTTTACGGTTAATATTTTTTCTATTTACTATATATCTCTTCATTTTATAATTATATAGTAACATTTTTGTTTTTTCAATAGAAAAATTTAGCAATTTTATAATACTTGTTACATAATAATGGTTTTATATAAAAATAAACCATTTACCAATACTAAAGCAAACACAAAGTTTAAGTTTTTGTGTGCATTACATATTTGTAAATGATTTATTTTTTATTATTTTAAATATATATTAGGGTCTACATTTTCTCCGTTTTGTTTTATTTCGAAGTGAAGGTGTGTTTCATCTGCTATTTCAAATCTTGCAGTATTTCCTACTGTTGCAATGGTTTGCCCCTGTTTTACTTCTTCTCCAACAGTTATAAATTCTGCTGTTAACAAATTCGAATAAACACTCTCAAATCCATTTGTATGTTCTATTACAACCGTTAGTCCATATCTTGGATCATTTTTTATTGATTTAATTTTTCCGTCTGCTGAGGCTTTTACTATATCTGTCTTTTCTGATTTATAGTCAATTCCTAAATGAGTAGTCCATTCATCTAAAGTTACTGAATATACTAAGTTGTCACTTGAATAATCTTTAATTTTTTCACCATCTACTGGATTTACAAAAGTTGGGTCTTTTGTTTTCTCAACTTGTTCAACATTTGTTACATTTTCGGTTGCTGTATTTTCTTTTACATATTGAATAATGGAATCTTTCAGCAACTTTCTCTCTCCTTTTCTCATTTTTGTAGTATTATTATTATATATACAATACTTTTCATCCTTATTATTTAAATTTTTATTTTCTTCATTTTTGCTTGTATTTACTGCCATTTTATTTGTATTTTCTGTATTTGTAGTACTTTTTGTTGTATTTTCAAGTTCATTTACGCTTTTACCAATAGAACTACTTGCCGCTTCTGTGTTTCCTATCATATTCATTCTATTATTATCTGTAGATGATATTTTTTGTGTATTGTTTATGTTTTTTGCTTGTGTTGATAAGTTATTACTGTACAACACGTACGCTACAATAAATGCAACTACTGCAATTAAAATTATACCTCCCCATGTAAAAAAACTTACACCTTTTCTAGAATCTACATCTCTTCTTCCTCTTCTATCCATTTGGTTCCTCCTTATTTTTTATTAATATAAGTTTTCCCAAATTTTCAAGATATATACATTTTTTAGTAACTACTATATAAAAGTAGATTGCTTTTCAAATTAGTTTGCTCATACTTTGCAGACTTTCTTATTTACTATAATTCTTGCTACAATTTTCAATTCTTTGGCAATATCATTTCATAGCTATAATCTAATTTCTTTACAAATTTGTAATTTCCACTCCTGTATAATAATGCTTTATAATTTCTTCATAATTGCTTCCTTGTTTTGCCATGCTATCTGCACCAGTTTGGCTCATTCCAACACCATGCCCATAACCTTTTACAGTGAATTTTATTTCATTTTCACTTATTTGCGTTGTAAAATTTGCAGACCTTAGTGCTAATAAACTTCTAACTTCAACCCCAGATAGTTCCAAGTTGCCAATTTTTATTGTTTTAACTCTGTCGCCTTGTGTGTATTCTATCACTTTTATGCAATTTTCATCATTATAATCTATTGTAAACTCCGGATATTTATCCTTTATCTTTTTTTCAAATTCTTCTTTTGTAAATATAGCTTCTGATTGATATTGACTGTAAGCATCTTCTCCAGATGTCTCCACGCTTTGTAAATATGGTAGGTCACTACCACCCCAAACATTAGACACTTCTTCCGTCTTTCCACCGCTATTAGAATGAAAAAATGCGTCTATTACCTCTCCATTATAAGTAACCACTTTTCCAGCAGTTGAACTCACAGCTTTTTCTATCTTCTCCCAATTACCTTCTCTTTTATCTTCATCCCATCTAGCCATCCTATCATCTTTAGATATCCATGCCTGACAACACGCAGAGTTATCGCAAATGTCCGCTTCTCCATGTTTACTTTGGTTATGTTCAATTTTGTACACTGTATATGTCCTTGCAACAACCGCTTGCGCCTTTAACGCTTCTTCTTCAAAATCGGCCGGCATCTCAGCAGAAACAACTCCTAATAAGTACTCATCCATTTTCATTTCTTCTATACTATTATCTTTGGTATGCAAAACCTTCACTGTACCATACCTCTTATACTCATAATTTTCGCCCATTAGGGACGCCCCATTTGGGGCGAAATTTTCTTTTTTTTCTTCATTTAATTCATTGTTTCCTATATTTTCTACTGTTCCTCCAGTTTCTTTTACTTTTTTTTCTCCATCCTCAAAACGAATTGTAAATATAATTGGTATTGTAAATGTAGCCAATATAATCAGCATTATAATTAATATCAATTTTCTCATAATTGATTGAATTCCTCTCTTATAGGCACAAACTTGGTTGCAAAATTATAATTATTTTGCAACCATTTTCACAACCATTCAAATTACTAATATTTATATTACCAATTTTTGTTTCATAGAATATAATATTCTTTTTTCTATTCTAGATACTTGAACTTGGCTTATTCCGAGCTTTTTTGCCACTTCTGTCTGTGTTTTTCCTTTATAATATCTTAGCATTACAATTTCTTGTTCTTGACTATTTAATTCTTCTACTAATTTTTTTATTGTAAGTTTATCTGCAATTTTATTTTCTTCATCTTTATCACTTGCAATTGTATCTTCTATACAAAGCTCTTTTCCAGATTTATCATTATACACCGGCTCATTAATCGAGGTTACCACACTTGCTGAGTTTGCATCTAATGCTAATGCTATTTCTTCTTTTGATACCTTTAAAATTTCTGCTATTTGCTCTACCTTTAATTCTTCTCCATTCTTATCCATTGCTTCTTTTTGAATTTGATTTATTTTTACAGCCAATTCTTTTATGCTTCTACTTACTTTTATTCGTCCGTCATCTCGTATATATCTCTTTATTTCTCCTATTATAAAAGGAACAGCATATGTAGATAGCTGAACATTATAATTTGTGTCAAATTTCTTTATAGACTTAACCAATCCCATTGCTCCAATTTGATTTAAATCTTCTATCTCATATCCTCTTCCTACAAACCTTTTCGCTATGTTATAGACAAGCCCCATATTATTTTTTACGAGACTTTCGAGTACTTCTGTGTTTCCCTGCTGAGCCTCTATGATATTTTCATATGTACTTTCCAGCATTCTAAAACCTTCCTTTATTCTTGTGTTCACATTATCTTTATATACTACTTACTAACTTTTTCAACATCTTCTACTTCACTTTTCTCTTCTCTAGCAGTCATTATGTATTTTCTCATAGTTACTTTTGTTCCCATATCTGGAATAGATTCAACTTTTAGCTCGTCCATAAAGCTTTCCATTATTGTGAACCCCATTCCCGACCTTTCCAAATTAGCCTTTGTTGTATATAACGGCTTTTTAGCCAATTCGATATCTTCAATTCCTTTTCCCGAATCTGATATTTGTATTTCTATACAATTATCTTTTAATTTGCACTCTACCTTAACAATCCCTTCAGAATTTTCATACCCATGTATTATAGAGTTTGTTACAGCTTCAGATACAGCCGTTTTTATGTCTGCTAGTTCTTCTATTGTTGGGTCAAGTTGTGATGCAAACGCAGCCACTGTTATACGTGCAAATGCTTCATTAGAAGATTTACTTACAAACTCCAATTTCATTTCATTATCATAAATTCCTACCATTTTAGCCTCCATCTAACCAACATTTTCTTCATTATTTTTTATTAATGGTATAATCTTTAATATTCCACTAATCTCAAAAACTTTTTCAATTTGCTTATTCACATTCATAAGTTCTAGCTGTCCACCAAGCATTTTAATAACCTTATACCTTCCTAGCAACATTCCTATTCCTGCACTGTCCATGAAAGCAACGTTACTAAAATCAAATATAACTTTTCTAGGCAAAAATCGCGTAATTTCATTGTCAATCTTCCTCCTTAATTTTTCTGTTGTGTGTTCGTCAATCTCTTCTGCTATTTTTAATGTTAACTGCTTGTCCTTTGGCACATAAATACATTCCAATATTTTTTCCCCCTTTTTAGCACACATTATTAGTTTTGTGTTCTGTTTTTTGTTTTATACAAGCATACTACATATTCCATAAATTTCCAATAGCAAAATTTGACTAGTTTTATCGATTTATAAGAAGTTTTCGACATTTTTTTCTTTTAATTTATACAATTATTCATTTAACTATATTCTTGTAATAGAAAAGGATAAGCTTACAAGCTTATCCCCATTTTATAAACATTAATATTTTCAATTTTATCAAATGTTAGTTTTCCATTATTTTATATTCAGTTAAATTTTTATAATCTCCCCTTTGATTAAAGAAATCAAATTTATTATTTTTCATATATATTACCTGCGGAGTATTATCTTGCATTTCTTGAAAAAAAATGTAAAACGAATCTTTTTGCATATTTTCACTTGATATTTCATTATTTTCTATCCTAACTATCTTATCATTTAGCTTTGTATTAAGAAAACTAAATAATCTTAATTGAACTTTTTCATCTACTGTTCTTTTCATTTTAATTTTATTATTCATTACATTGATATCTTTTAGACAATCTTTTCTATATTCAAATACTTTTGAATAATCATTTCCATTTAAATCATTATCAATAATGATTTCATTGTTTTTTATAAAGCTACAATCCTTAAATATATAGCAAAAATCAAATTTTACATTTATTTTGTTATTTTCTATATTATCAATACTATCAAATATACATGCTCTTAGTATTCCTTCACCTTTTATAGCAATATCATTATTGGCTATTTCAACATTATTTGCTGATTCTTCCTCTTTAAAATAACGCATATACGGATTACCACTTATATTTTCAAAATTGATACTATTGTTATTAATCTTTACATCTTCTGAATTAGAAATCCAAAATAACAAACTACCAGCTTTTATATCTAAATTGTTATTTAAAAATTTAACATTAGTTAATTTATTCATGTTATTTCCAATATTTATTATCGGTGATGACTTTACAGTTACATTTGTTTCATCAATTTTGAATTCATTCTCCTGTATTATTACATTATTTATTTCTCCATTTCCGAAAATAGCAATTGTTTCGTCATGGCAGCTTTTAGAAATATAATTTTTTTCCATTTTAATATTTCCAGTTCCTTCTTTTCCGGCTCTTATCCAAATATTGCCTCCAACATTTCCATCTGTCAAATTTATCAATTCGCAACCTATTATATTTATATTTTTCCAGTATTCCTTTAAATCTATATTAGTAACTTTTCTATTATTTTCTTTTACATTTGTTGCTATAATATTAGTATTATAAAAATCTAAATTTTCTGCATATTCTATTCGCACCATTACATTTTCTCTTTCTGATACTATAGTATCTTCATATAATGTTATACCATAAATTCCTATATTACTAATATGCCTTGTATTACTACCCACTATATAAATTGCACACGAATTATCACTCCATACAAAGTCATTGCCATAAATAATTTTAGCATTATTCCCAATTAAAAAAGTATTGCTATTTTTTATTCTTAGTAAAGATTTTATTCTATAGTCCACACTCTCAAATACAATATTTGAATACTTTGAATTTAGCGCTAATTGTATTGCATTTGCATCGTCATGCTCTCCATCTCCATATGCTCCAAACTGATTTACTGAAACTGTATCATTTATTACATGTAATTCAGCATATAGTCCATTATCTAATTGAATACATGTGGCATTATCTACACTTAAACTTGTGGTACTTACTATGTCATAATAAGTTCCTCCACCTAAATCCTTATTATAATATCCCTCTGTTTTAACTATTTTTCCAGCAGCTAAACTTGTATCATTTTTCATATCTGTAACTGAAGAGTATGTCTTATTAATATCTAATTTAAATTTTTCGATACTTATTATTTTACTCTCACTCGTTACAACTTGCCAATCTCCTAATATGAATGAATAGCTGCCATCTTCTTTTTCTGCTACTCCTACTTGTAAATTTTTTCTTAAGAATTTTGCAAATTCAGCATTTTCTCCCGTTGCTTTATCAATTTCATATTCATTTAATAAAAAACCAACTTTTTCTTTTACAGCAGACTTACTATAGCTGTCTTTTGCTTCTTTTGCTTTTGTTATTATGCCATTATCTCCTAATAATAGATTAATTGATACTCCTGCTAAAATTAGCAATACCACTATAGTGATAACTAATGCAATC
>ERZ772881.1096-NODE-1096-length-25955-cov-37.154595_pt1 | contig 25955 bp, 26 predicted proteins | sample MGYA00580581_ERZ772881 | MGnify/ENA primary metagenome ERZ772881 (study PRJEB29015, sample SAMEA2737668) | human gut metagenome | biome: human gut; feature: human-associated habitat; material: faeces | place: China | collected 2012 ...
TGGCCTGCCCGGTTCGGGTTCAATATCGTCAAGATCGGTATCGAGAACATCGAGTTTTCGGATGCTTCGCGTGAACTTGTACAGAAGTTCTCCGCCAACAAGATGGATCTGAAGGCGTATGAGGATGTGTCGCAGCATGCTTCGAATGTGGCGGCGCAGCAGAAGATTGCGCATGGTGTTGAGGCACATGGGTTCGGTGATGCGGGCGCGATGATGTTCGGCGCGGCCTTCGCGCAGGGCGTGAATCCTGTGACCGGGGCGCAGGCCAATGCTGTAGTTGCGGAGCAGCCTATGGCAGCGCAACAGTCGGCTTCGACCGTGGCTGTGCCTTCCATGTCGGTCGGTGAACAGTTGGACGCGGTCAAGAAGCTCAAGGAGTTGCTTGACGCGGGGATCTTGACCCAAGATGAGTTTGACTCCAAAAAGAAGCAGATTCTCGGGCTGTAGAAGGTCAAAATAGCTTGTTAGCCTAGGATGCATCAGCTCTTGAGAGAAGTTGGTTGATGAATTTCGGTATCTATTCCGAATTCACTATAAAACATTAAGAAAAAGGGGTTCAATGAGTAAGGTAAAGGCCGCTCTTGGCGTTGTCGCTGTTGTTGCCGCTATGGTGGTGGGCATCGTAGCGTATCGTGCGGTGGGAGGATTCTTTGAACCAAAGGCCGAGCTTACGAATACGGTAGTCTCCCGTCAGCTGGAAACAATGCAGGATCTGACTACGGCTCGGGAAAAAGATTATGGTTTCGAGGAATTTTCCGAGGGAAACATCGCTCATGTGAACCAAAAGAAGTTCACGATGTTCTATAGCTATGAGATTCGTGCCGGTGTTGATTTGTCTAAGGCAAAGATTGCGGTGGACAATGATAATCACGTGATTTCAATTACATTGCCGAAGGCGGATTTGCAGTCTGTATCCGTGGATCCCGACTCGTTGCGCTTCTTTGATGAACAAACTTCGCTGTTTAATGATGCTGAAGTGTCAGATACTGCAGCGGCTTTGCAAGATGCTAAGAAGACAGCGGCCAATAAAGCTACTAAGAGTGATCTTTTGAAAGAAGCGGATAAGCAGGCCAAGAAAGTTGTGCAGAACGCCTATGCGCAAATCGCGAAAACGGATGGATATAAAGTCGAAGTTCAGGTTGCCGATAAGTAACGGCTGCCTGTTGTCGTAATGTGATTGGCAAGTCTGTTTGCATAGGCTTCTCAGCGTGACTGTTGGAAGTCTCTCTGTTCCATAGGCCGGGTATGAGTATTGTGATGACAATCTTATACCCGGCCTTCACATATTCTCGGTGCTTCGTAATTGCATGGTTTTCATCGTATGGATGAGAAATGTTACGGGGCGTCATTCCGGTATCAACTGAATAGCTCTCCATGTTCATGCGGAACGATACGGGTTGAAGAGAGGTGTCGTTCCTGAAAAGTTGTTTTCAACCAAGGAACTGGCATGACTATGAGAAGAGATTCTTATGTTGAAGAAGGTCTTTGCGGCGGCGCTGAGCATCGTGCTTGCCGTGGGTGTGGCCGCATGCGGCGAACAAAAAGCGAAGGTCCCGATTACGCCGATGATGAGGCGATGAGCGTCATCGCCGAGGGCTTTGACAATCGGTCGAACCTTATCGATTCGCTTGAAGGCGAAGGCAAGGACACCACGGAGTCCGCCAATCTGAAGCAGGTCATCCAGATTGAGATCGACAACGACAAGGACCTGAAGGCGCGGCCGTTCAAGAATTCCAAAATGCAGGAGGATGTCATCTCCTACATCAATCTGCTGAACGATCAGCTCGACATCACGAAGAAGTATTCGAGCACGAGTTCCGAATTCACCAAGCGATGGACGGAAACCTACGATAAGCGTTCCGCCTTGCTGAAGACCTTTGTGGACTGGAATGAAGGTCGACGCTAAATCTCAGGACGCGTTGGATAACTTGGTACGCAACTGCAAATCCGTGCAGGAGAAGAACAAGGCAGATCAAGCAATCAATAGTCTGATTTCCTCCGCGACTTTCGAGAAGACTCCTGATGAGTATGGCGGTAGCTACTACACCTATTCCGCGGTTATCGAAAACATAAGCGGCCACCTGCACATCAACTGATTATCTGTCAACTGTAAGCTGTAAGCAGATAGTCCGTTCTTCTATCTTCTATCGTCTATCATCTACTATCTTCATCGATATCCATATTCATGACTGATGAACTGAATATGTATCTGATACATGGCGCCGCTTCCTCTTCTGTGGCGGCGCACCATCACTCCTGACTTATACCTTATTTACGACTATTTGATTTCTTATATCCATACACATTTCATGACAAGGAGACTATTCTATGGAAAAAACGATTGAAACCATCTGCAAAGCATTAGCATCGAAGAAAGCGGTCCTCATCCGCGCCCTGAATGTACGGGGGCTCACCAGCATTGCCGACGACTTTGTCCTCGCCACCACCCGCAATAAAAAGCAGGCCCAGGCAGCGGCTGACGAAGTGGAAGAAAAACTGGGAGACCTCGGCATCCATGCTCTCCGGGTGGAAGGATACCGGGAAGGAGACTGGATTCTCCTGGACTTCGGTGATGTGATTGTCCATATCTTCACCGATGAAGAAAGACGGCGCTACGATTTCGATACCCTCTGGAAAGAAGCGCCGGTGGAGGAATACCATGAAACAGGAGACGACGATGAATAAAGAGGGGAATGAGGGCCTGGGACCCAGGAAGCTGAAGGAAAATTCCCTGGCCACCCTTACGGTGAAGCGCATTGCTTCCTTCGGCGCCTTTCTGGACGCCGGCACCGGCAGCGATACCGATGATATTCTCCTCCATAACGGCCAGCAGCTGCATCCGGTGAAGGTGGGAGACCTGGTCCATGTATTTCTTTACCATGACCCTCATCACCGCCTTACCGCCAGCATGCGGCTGCCCCAGATTCCGGTGGGCGGCATCGGCTATGCGCCGGTGATGCTGACCACCCGGTTCGGTGCCTTCGTGGATGTGGGAACGGAACGGGGCATTTTCCTGCCATTTTCTCAGATGGAAGAACGGGTGTCTGAAGGACAGTCGATCTGGGTAAAGCTCTACGTAGATAAAACCGGCCGCCTGGCGGTGACCATGAAAGTGGAAGAAGATATCCGCCGCATCGCCCTGCCTGCCCAGGGAATCAGGGTGGGGGATACCATCAAAGGCTCTGTGTATAACAAGACCGGAGAAGGAATCTTTATCATTACCCGGGAAAGGGTGATTGCCTTCCTCCATCGGGATGAAGTGACAAAACCGATCCCCATGGGCGCAGAAGTAGAGGGCCGGGTCACCTATATCCGCAAAGACGGCCATGTGAATATCTCCCTCCGTCCCCAGAAGGAGAAATCCATGGAAGGGGACATGAAACTCCTTCTGGACTATATGGACCGTCATAACGGCAGCCTCCCCTTCACCGATAAATCGGATCCAACCCTGATCAAATCGTCCCTGGGCATCAGCAAAGCAGCCTTCAAACGGGCCGTGGGACACCTCCTGAAACAGGGCATGATTACCATGGATGAGGGAAAGATCAGACGGAAATAAGATTGAGATTGAGATCGAGGGTATCAGCCTGCGGCGCTATGGTGACTGACCATCGTGTGAACGGGCGGGGGCTTTTAGCTGTTAGCTGCTAGCAGCTAGGAAGACTGATTCGCCTGCGGCGCATCCATCAGCTAACCTCCGTCGCCTGGCGGCGCCACCTCCTTCCTCGGGAAGGAGCTCCCCATCGGGGTGAGGTTAGCTAATGGGAACTGATGGGTTTGGCCCGAAGGGCCTGTCCGCATCTATCTTCTATCATCTATCATCTAATAGCCGGACTGCCAATCGTATAAAATGTCCGTATCAACCGTTGCAGTCCCATCAGAATCCCTCTGTCACTACCGTGACATCCACCGGCTGGGTCCTAAAAGGAAGGTGCTTTAGTGTGCAGTAAAGGCACCAACTTGGACCCGGCTCAGCAGTCCTCTGCAGGACTGCTGCCTTTGGAAAAGGGGGACTAACCATTAGCCTGCGGCGCATCCATCGGCTGCCATACGTCTCCTTCCTATTTGTCTCTATCCCTACCTCGTCATCTCGAGCGGTGGCAAGCGGAGTGATGACACTACAGCGCAAAATCGCTACAGCTTCGATGAGTCGAGAGATCTTTCTGGTAGAATGACTATGACGGGGGTTTCAGAAGATTTGAGGTTAGAGATTTGGGGTCCAACGGCTACGCCGCAAATACACACCCTCAGCCTGCAGCATTCACTACTGCATCTATTTCCATAAATCCTCATCGGTCGTAACCACCCGATACCCGCTCTTATTCACACCTGCTGGTCAAACGTAAAAAAACGCCATACCCATGAAAGTAAAGTACTTTCACAGGTATGGCGTTTTACTGTGTCAATTTGCCAATTATCAGAAATGGCGGTACAGGCCGATGACCTTTCCGCGGATGGTGACATCCTTGGAAATAATGGGCTTATAAGCCGGATTTTCCGGCTGCAGGCGGATGTGGTCCGCTTCCTTGTAGAAACGCTTCACCGTGGCATCGTCATTGCCTACGAGGGCTACCACAATATCTCCATCCTGGGCATGGTCCTGTTCGGAAACGATGAGGTAGTCTCCTTCCTGGATGCCCGCATTGATCATGCTGTCGCCCCGGACCACGAGGATGAAGCAGTTATTGTCGCTGCCCACCATTTCAGCGGGGAGGGGGAATACAGATTCCACATGTTCGTCGGCTACCAGCGGTTCACCGGCACGGACAGCGCCCACCATGGGCATGGGAATCATTTTCTTATGGCGCCAGGACATATCATCCACCACTTCGATGGCCCGGGAGCTGGCGGGATCTCTCTTGATGACACCCATTTCTTCGAGGCGGGCCAGATATCCATGGACCGTGGACGTGGAGCGGAGGTTTACAGCGCTGCAGATTTCACGGACTGTGGGGGGATATCCATCTTCATAAATTTTTTTGCGGATAAAGTCAAGAATGCTCTGTTCCCGGCTTGTCAGTTCCTTGTTATTTGCCCTTCTTCTAGCCATGTTCGTCCCTTCCTTAATGAATTAAGAGTTATAGAATCCATTGTTTTTCTATTTTTAAAGTCATAAATCTATATTTATTATACAGGATAGAGGCGGTGAAATCAAACAGAAGTTCATGGAATAAATGATTCATTTTCCCCATTTCAGGGATGCAAACATCTGAGCGTAGATTAAAAAAGTTTAATTCCTCGTTCTATTGTACGAAACTTTGTTTTGTACTACTATATACATAGAAACGATGTTCTGCGAATGAAAGTTTTACAAAATAACGTTCCTGCAAATAAAAGTTTGATTCATCCATGCAGTTGTTCAGAAAAGGGGGAGCTGCCATGAAAAAGATTATATACCTGTTCATTGCTCTGGTTCTATTCTGCGGGTGGGGTGTCAATGCCTCCATGACCGGTGATTCCGTGCAGTACGAGACGGTGACGGTGGAAGAAAACGATACGCTCTGGGATATCGCTGCCCGACGCACGGACAATACCAGGGATATCCGGAAAGTCATTTACGATATCGAACAGTTCAACCATATCAGTAATCCCGGTGAACTGGTGCCGGGTATGACCATTAAGGTACCGGTGAATCGCTGACAGATTATGGCAAAAATACGAACGCCTATTCTTCTGATGAAAAAACTCGTCAAAAGAATGGGTGTTCGCTTTTTTGTGGATAGTGGGATAGTGAGAAAGTGAGATAGTGGGTTAGTGGATTGGGTAGGTTGGCTAGGTTGAAAGGGTTGAATGCAGCCCTATAACTGTGAGATGAGATAGGAAAATCCCTGTATCCTATAGCGGCTTGATCAGGTTAGTCAGACTGGCAGGGGTGGAGCACAATTCTGCAGATTCTGAACGTTCGTTCTTTTCAACGGAAATCCGGTGAAAAGAATGAATGTTCTTCTTTATTTTGGAGTAACTCTGTAAAGGAGCCCGCTTATGGTGAAGTATCCCCGTAACAGGCAGGCCCTTCGCCAAGGGGGCACTTGCTTACCGGAAGTCTCAATAGAAGGGGCATCCATCATTGTGAGATATTCCATAATCATGCAGGCCCTTGGAGGAAGGGCCGCGCCAAAGGCGCAGGATGGATTGATGAGACGCAGCGCAGGTTCAAGGGATGAGGAGGAAGAGCCTCAAAATACCTTAATTACGAACAGGCATTCTTTTGACCGTAAAATGGGCTAAAAGAATGCCTGTTCCCTATCTGGCCAATGGAAAAGCAGCCAAAGTCTCACTTAAATATCTTATCAATGGGGTTATTGGTGAAGAGATCCGCTTCGTTGATATAGCGCCGTACCATTTCCACGCTGCGGTGGCGGGTCTGCTTCATGATGAGCCGTTCTTCCACGCCCTTCAGGGCGGCGTAGGTGGCAAAGCCGTGGCGGAGGCTGTGGGCACCGTAAAATTCAGGATCCAGCCCTATGGAGGCGGCGTATTTCTTCACAATCAGGTTGATGCTCTTATCGCTGAGCCGGCGAGCGGATACTTTGCCGTTTTTGAGGAAACTCCGGAACAGGGGGCCCTCTGTAATTTCCGCACCGTTCATCCAGTCCTGGAGGGCGTGGATGCAGTCCATTTTCCGGTTAGAAATGTAGGGAATACCGATCTGCTGGCCTTCAGAGGCCTGGTCCGTCTTGGAGTGGCGGATGGTGATGACAATGCCCTGGGGATACTTCGTAATATCCTCCACGTTGAGGCCCGAAAGCTCACTTCTTCGGAAGGCGCCCATGAAGCCCAGGAGAAGCACCGCCTTATCCCGAAGGGAGGGGAGAGAGCTGTCCATGTGGGACACGATTTCCTCGATTTCCTCCCAGTACAGTGGGGTCTTCCCCTTCTGCATACTGCCTTTGAGGCGGGTAAGGCCGATGAGGGCTTCCTTCACAATCCAGGCTTTACAGGGATTTTCCACATGGTCCCCGGAGGCATTGTAGTTCTCTGAAATGGCGCTGATTCGGCGCCGTATAGTGGCGGCCTTTGCGTAGTCCGCCAGGTCATTGATATAGTTCACCACAGTTTCCGGTGTGGCCGGATAGGAACTCACATGGTGATACCGGCACCAGTCACAGAAATCATTCCAGTCCGACTCATAGGCGTCGATGGTATTTCTGGACTTCGTGACGGAAAGTGAATTCACACTCTTGTCCGAAAGTCCATCGCTCTGTGCGTTTTTAGAAAAATCGCGGAGAAAAAAATGGGTATCCATGGTATATATAGTCTATAGCTCTATAAGAAAAGGCATTCCTGACGGCAGGAGGCCATAAAATGATAAATGACTTCCGATAACATTAAATTATCGGAACCTATTCATAAAGGCTTCTGCTGCCCCGGGCTTCCTACAGGCTTCCTTTCTATTGGATTTGGCCATATATGGTCTGTATGTATTATATCATATGGAGAATTGAGATTTGAGGAAAGAGAATTGAGGCCCCACAGCCTAAGCCGCAATGGGTCCGGTGCTTTGCCACATCATTGCACATAATAAAACCCTGCAGGTGCTCGTACCGGATATACCGGACGAAACATCTGCAGGGTTTGTTCTGAGTTTAGATAGAATCGTTTTGTACAGGAGCCTCCAGTAACTGCCAGAAAAGCTAATCAGGCCCTTGGGGCCATCCTATCATTTTCCATCAGTTGACCCATGACCTGTGGAGAATTCTATTCTTAGATGAAATCACTACAAAGATGAAATCACTACAAATGAAGCATTCCATAACATGCAGCCTTAGAGATGGAGGTCCTGCAGAGGACCTCCAAGTTTGGCCTGAATACAAAAGGCGGCTTAGCCTGCCCATAAAAGCGCCTTCCTTATAGGCCAAACGGCGCGCGGAAAAGCCGCAGGATGAATTACCGTAGCCGTTAGCTGTTATATGTGAAGAAGCTGGGTAAGCAGCATCATCTGCTTCGCAGAATCCGCTTCTTCGAAGCGGATCCATCCCCCGCCCTTTGGGCTACCCCCTTCTCTAAGGGGGCACGCCTTTGTCGGATAGAGTCAGAAGTAGCAGGGTAAAACCTCAGGATGAATGCCTGTGAAGCTGCTGACCAGCTCAAGGCCCCGCCCGTTTGCACACGCCACTTAGCCACTCGAAGCGACGCAGGCTGACCACCTAGCTACTAGCCACTACCTGCTCATTTCTTCGTGAATGCGTACAGCTTCTCTGTAACCCTGTCCACTTCGGCGTACAGTTTTTCTGTATCGATGGTGAGGAGTTCCTTATGTTCCATCACCGGTTTGCCGTTGATGATGACCGTATCCACGTCCATGGAGTTGCCGGCATAGACGGCCAGGGATACGCTGTCGAATCTTGGTTTCCAGTTGTATCCGCTCCGGTCTACGAGGATAATATCCGCCAGGTATCCTTCCTTCAGGACGCCCAGGTCGTCGTAGCCCAGGCATTTGGCGCCGTCCACAGTGGCCATATACAGCGCTTCTTTGGCGGTGATGGCGAAGGGATCGTAGTTGGCAGCTTTGTGGATAAGGGCGGCCAGGCGCATTTCAGCGAACATATCGAGCTTGTTGTTGGAGGAAGCGCCGTCGGTGCCGATGCCTACGGTGATGCCGGCTTTTCTCATCTTCGGTACCGGTGCCACGCCGGAGGCCAGTTTCAGGTTCGACGCCGGGTTATGGGCTACGCAGACATGTTTTTCCTTCATGATCCGGATATCATCGTCTGTCACATGGACGCAGTGAGCCGCCAGTGTGGGCCGGTCGAAGAGTCCCAGGGAATCCATGAGGGCGATCGGGGTCTTGCCGTATTCTTTCAGGCAGTTCTCCACTTCTCCCTTGGTTTCGGACAGATGGATATGGACGGGCATGTTGTATTTCTCAGCCACATCCCGGACCTTTCTGATATAGTCCGGTGGGCAGGTATAGGGCGCATGGGGTCCGATCATGACTTTGAAACGGCCGTCCCCTGCCCCATTCCAGTTCTTGTAGAGCTCCACGTTTTCATCGATGCCCTTCTGTCCGTTAGGGCCGATACCGGCGAGGCCCCGGGCCAGGTTGCCACGGATGCCGGCTTTGTCGGCAGCTTTCGCGCAGGAGTCCATGAACATGTACATATCGCAGAAAGCGGTGGTGCCGCCGCGGATCATTTCCGCAAAGGCCAGCATACTGCCCCAGTATACGATATCGTCGTCCAGGTGGTCTTCCGCCGGCCAGATTTTGTTCTGCAGCCAGTCCATGAGGGCCATATCATCGGCGTAGCTCCGGAAAAGGGTCATGGCCACGTGGGTGTGGGTATTGACGAGGCCCGGCATGGCCATCATGTCATGGCCATCGATGACTTCATCGTAATCTTCCACCTTCGGGTTTTCCGGGAAGGATTTGATAATTTTCCCGGAAATCTCGATATTCTTGTGCTCTTCTACTTTGCCGTCCCGGCAGAGTCCTACATTTTTAATGAGAATGGACACGATTTCCTCCCTCAGTCAATACCCAGGTATTTCTTCTGTTCTTCGGTGAGCGTATCGATCTTGTATCCCATGGATGCCAGTTTGATGGAAGCTACCTTCGTATCCAGTTCATGGGGCAGCGTGTAGACCTTGGCGGTCATATCCTTGCCGTGCTGCAGGAGGTACCGGGCAGCCAGAGTCTGCATGGCAAAGGAGAGGTCCATGATTTCTGCAGGATGTCCGTCACCGGCAGCCAGGTTCACCAGACGACCTTCGGCCATGAGGAATACGGTCTTTCCATTGGGCAGTACGTAGCCTTCGATGTTCTTCCGGGCTTCATACTTGCTGGTGCAGATCCGTTCCAGGTCCTTGCGGCTCACTTCGCAGTCGAAGTGGCCGGCGTTGGCGCAGATGGCACCGTCCTTCATCTTCAGGAAATGACGTTCTGTGATGATATTGATATCGCCGGTGACGGTGAGGAAATAGTCCCCCAGCGCTGCGGCTTCGTCCATAGGCATGACCTCGAAGCCATCCATTACCGCTTCAATAGCTTTGATGGGGTCTACTTCCGTGACGATGACATGGGCACCCAGTCCCTTGGCACGCATGGAAACGCCCTTGCCGCACCAGCCATAGCCGGCGATGACCACGGTCTTGCCGGTGACCGTGAGGTTTGTGCTGCGGATGATGCCGTCCCAGGCGGACTGGCCGGTGCCGTAGCGGTTATCGAAGAGGTACTTGCAGTAGGAATCGTTGACTGCAATCATCGGGAATTTCAGTTCCTTATTCTTTTCCAGGATTTTCAGGCGGTATACGCCGGTGGTTGTTTCTTCGGAGCCGCCGATGAGGTTCTTCCTTGCATCCACTCTTGTGGTATGGAGCAGGTGTACCAGGTCGCCGCCGTCGTCGATGATGATGTCAGGCATATGGTCCAGGGCTTTATTCAGGAACATGGTGTATTCCTCATCCGTGCAGCCGTGCCATGCATAGACGGTGATGCCGTTCTTTACGAGGGCTGCGGCAATGGGATCTTGGGTGGACAGGGGGTTGCTGCCGGTGCAGATGACGTTGGCCCCTGCTGCTTTCAGGGTCAGTGCCAGGTACGCGGTCTTGGCTTCCAGATGGATGGACATGACGATGGTCTTGCCTTTGAAGGTCTGGTCTTTGATGAATTCCTTCCGCAGTGCATTGAGGGCAGGCATGAATTTTGCCACCCACCGGATGCGCTGTTCACCATTTTCAGCCAGGGAAATATCCCGAATCATAGAATCACTCATAATTGTAAACTCCTTTCATATTTCTTTATAGCAGCATCATAGGGTGGAGTCAGTACGCCTTTCTCCGTAATGATGCCTGTTATCAGTTCATGGGGGGCCACATCAAAGGCCGGATTCAGCACGGGCATATCCTTCGGCGCCGCCAGGACACCGTGGTAGGACCGCACTTCTTCCGGGTTTCTCTCTTCGATTTTGATTTCTTTCCTTGAAGAAATGGAGAAATCAAAGGTAGAAAAGGGAGCGGTAATGAAGAAGGGAATGTGGTGGTAGGCCGCCAGTATCGAGAGGCCGTAGGTGCCGATTTTATTGGCACTGTCCCCGTTGGCGGCGATCCGGTCTGCCCCTGTGATGACCGCGTCGATGTGTTCATGGGCCATCACGTAGGCCGCCATGTTGTCGGAAATGAGGCGGCAGGGAATGTGGTTGGCCATGAGCTCTGTCCCCGTGAGCCGGGCGCCCTGGAGAAGGGGCCTCGTCTCGTCGGCATAGACACAGTCGATCTGTCCCCGCTCATGGAGCCGGTAAATGACGCCGAAGGCGGTACCGATGCCGCAGGTGGCCAGGGCCCCCGTATTGCAGTGGGTCAGGATGCGGAGATGCTTCTTTCCTTCAAAGAGGCGGGCTCCGTTGTCGGCCATGGCGTCGCAGAGGTGCTTATCCTCCTCCTCCATGGCCTGTGCCTTTTCCGTGAGCACGGAGAGGGCTCGGCTTTCTTCCGTACGGTGGAAGAGATTCGTCATCACCTTCACCGCCCAGGACAGGTTCACCGCCGTAGGACGGGCAGCATCCAGCCTTTTCCCGGCCTCTTCGAAATAAGCGGCCAGGTCTTTCCCGGAAAGGCCCTTTGCCAGCCCCTGCTGCAGGGCCAGCACCATGCCGTAGGCAGCGGCCACGCCGATGGCCGGCGCTCCCCGCACCGCCAGGACTTTGATGGCCTCCGCCACCTGTTCATGGCTGCTGCAGCGGATATAGGCAATTTCATCGGGAAGCTTCGTCTGGTCCAGGAGGACCAGCTCCCCCTTTTCCCATTGGAGTGACTTTAATGCGCTCATAACAGATGGAATCCTCCGAAATCTTTGGCCGCATGGTGGCATTCGCAGTCCACATCGGGATCATAGGTCTTGGAAAGGATGGTAATGATCTTCTTGAAACTTTCCAGGTTATGGTTCATGCAGTCCACCACTTCCTTATGGGACAGGGCGGTTTTGGAAATGCCGGCGGCGAAATTGGTGACCATGGATATGGTGGAATAGCAGATTTCCGCTTCCCTGGCAAGGACGCATTCCGGAAGGTTCGTCATGCCCACCACATCGGCTCCCCACTGGCGGTACGCCTTGATTTCCGCAGGGGTCTCAAACCGGGGACCTTCTGTGCAGATATAGGTGCCATGGGGATGGAGAGTGATGTGCTCCTCCTGCGCCGCTTTGATGATGGCCTGCCTGAGGGTCTCGCAGTAGGGATGGGTCATGTCCAGATGGGCCACACCGTAGTGTTCCCCGTCATAGAAGGTGCCGTTCCGGGACTTCGTCATATCGATGAACTGGTCCACCAGCACCAGCTCCCCTGCCTTGTAGTCCGGGTTCAGGGAGCCCACGGCGGTGGTAGATACCACCGCATTCACGTCCAGCATTTTCAGGGCGTAAATATTGGCCCGGTAATTGATCTTGTGGGGTGGAATGGTATGATGCACACCGTGGCGGGCGAGGAAAATGATTTCCTTCTTGCCGAATTTCCCGGATTCATAGCTTGCCTTCCCATAGGGCGTATCAATGACTTCCGAATGGAGGTCCGTCAGAATTCCCGGGTCATAGACCCCTGTACCACCGATAAAAGCCAATTTGCTCATTGCACATTTCCTCCTTTATCTTCATTAAACCATTTGGTCAGTGTTTCCCTTGAAATCTCATATTTCTTGCCGCAGTAGTGGCAGGCAATTTCGATATGGTCATCTTCCAGGAGACTTTCCTGCTCCTTCTTCGGCAGCCCCTGGAGGGAGTGCTTGATCCGGTCCTCCCCGCAGGTGCAGCGGAAGGAAATGGGCGCATCACTCAAAAGGACGTAATTGTCCTTCTTCAGGAGTCCTGCCAGGGAATCCTCCCGGTCCGACTCTTCGAAGACGTCCCATTTCTTCTGATCATTAAAGAGTTCATGGAAGAGCTTCTCATCCCCCTCCGGCATGAGCTGGGCAATGAAGCCCGCCATGCGGAGGATCTGTCCCTTTTCATCCACCTTTCCTTCGATGCCCACGTAGGAAAGGGTCTGGTCTGAAGAATTGATGTAGTCCGACACGCAGGCCGCCACATCCCCCTTCTTCAGGTCCACCGCCGACACATAGGGCAGCTTCAGGAGCGAATACCGGGTGACGAAGAGCTTCCCCTCATTGCTTACATAGGAAGGCTCCACCTCCGGGGAATAGGGCACAGAACCGTCGTCCGGATTTTCGAGAAATCCCCGGACGTACTGCCCTTCATAGGCGTCTGCATGGATGACGCCGATGGGAGAATTGGTGACCCATTTCAGGGACACCCCTTCGTGGTTTTTGAAATCCATGGCCAGGATGGCCGCCGCATTGATCACCTTCCCCATGATCACAGCAGACAGGGAGGGCAGATGGTGAATTTCCTGGGCTTCCTTCGCTGCATCCGTGACGTCGGCAAAAGTAATGCGAATGCCTTCGGTACTCAAATAATGCTGTATGCGATTCAAATGGCTCATCAGTATTCTTCCTTTCCAGTAGTATAAGGATGGATAACCGGTATTCCTTAATCGGTGCTTTCGAAATACTTTATACAATACAAACTACTCTATTATTGTAACACTTCAGAAGGAATGATGCTTGACAATTATTGGTGGGAAAAGATTATTGAGTATACAGACCATGTTATGAACCGGAAAGTTCCATTTACCGGTCGCTAGTTGCCAGGAAGGCTCAATTGCCTGCGGCATTGGACCGGTCAGCTGGTCATACAAACGGATGGACCAGGAGCCTTGATTGCATCAGCTGCAGAGCAGCGATTTCTTCCTGACCGTCGACAGCCAGGTTTCCCCATAAAATGAGCATTAAAAAAGCGGCATTCGCCGCTTTTTATATTTCACACTTTCAACGCTTTGATGGCTGCTGCCCGGTCTTCTTTTCCGAAAACCGAGGAGCCTGCTACCAGGATGGAGGCGCCCGCTTTTTTGAGGAGCGGTGCGTTGTCTTTATTCACTCCCCCATCCACTTCGATGGGGATGTCTTTGCCCAGTTTCCGGATGGATGCGGAGAGTCTTGCAATTTTGTCGAGGCTGTAGGGAATGAATTTCTGTCCTCCGAAGCCGGGGTTTACGGACATGATGAGGACGAAGTCGATGATGGGAAGGATTTCGTCGATGGTGGAAAGGGAGGTGCCGGGATTCAGGGCGATGCCTGCTTTCATGCCCCGGTCCTGTATATTGTGGATCATGCGGTCCACATGGGGTACGGCTTCCACGTGGAAGGACACCATATGGGTGTGGCAGGCTTCGAGGCCCTCCAGGTAGGCTTCGGGGTGGTAGGTCATGAGGTGCACGTCAAAGGGCAGGGATGTCCGCTTCCTCAGGGAGGAAATGACGGGGACACCGAAGGACAGGTTCGGCACGAAGTGGCCGTCCATGACATCCAGGTGGACGTAGTCGGCGCCGCCCTTTTCGATGTCCTGCAGTTCCGATGCGAGGTTTGAGAAATCAGAAGCCAGTAATGATGGTGCTATTTTCATGGTTACCTCCTGAAGTCGCCGGACTTCAATTCTTCTAAGATCTGTTTATACGATTCGTAGCGGCCTTTCTGGATCTTCCCCTCTTCCACCGCCTGCCGGACGGCGCAGTCCGGTTCCCGGTCATGGATACAGTTATTGAAACGGCACTGCCCCAGGAAAGGGCGGAAATCTTTGAAAAGGCAGGATATATCGGAGGGGTCCAGGTCCGTGAGTTCCAGGTACGTATACCCCGGCGTATCCATGACGAAGTATCCCTTCTCACAGAGTACCAGCTCCGCATGGCGGGTGGTTGTCTTTCCGCGGCCGGTCTGCCGGCTCACTTCGCCGGAGAGGAAATGGGATTTCCCCAGAATCCGGTTCAGAAGGCTCGATTTCCCGGCTCCCGAGGGGCCGGAGAAGGAGACTACCGGTCCTTTCAGGGAGTCTTCCAGAAGGTCTATGCCTTCGTCCTTTACGAGGGATGTGGCAAAGGCCTGGTATCCTGCCTTCCGGTAGTAGGCGGCGGCTTCCGCTGCTGCTTCTTCTGCCAGGTCCGCCTTGCTGATGACCACCACCGGCTCGATGTCTGCCGCTTCGGCGAGGACCACCATTTTATCCAGGAGGAACCGGTTGAAATCGGGGGTCCTGATGGCGGAGACCAGGACGAGCTGGTCGATATTGGCAGAGGGAGGCCGGTGGAGGGAATTTTTCCGGGGATATACGTGGGTAATGACAGCTTTGCTGCCCTTCCCCGTCTCAAATTCCACATCGTCTCCTACGAGGATATTTGTTTTCCATTTCAGGCTGCCCCTGGAACGGCAGAGGGAAAGGGAGCCCCCTTCCCTGTAAATGGTGAAATAGCCATTCTGGTTTTTCAGGATTTTACCCTTCATAGGTCAGAGCTCCCGGTCCTGGACTACGGATCCGTCGATGACCACCTGTACGTGGACATTGCCGGTGCCGGAAACGTCTTTGCTGACGGTGGTGCCCGGTGCTGCTTTCGCGCTGTAGGCCGTATGTTTTCCGTTGTCATCGGTGACGTAGATTTCCACCTGCCGGGAATTGCCGCCCTTGGGGATGGAGATATTCACAGTGCCGGTCTTTGTCTGGGCTTTCTTCTTGCCGCAGATGGTGAGGTTCACCACATCGGAGGACGTGGATTCTCCGCCTGCCGGATCCTGGGCAATGACTACGGCGCTGGAGTCATCGGCGGAGGTGCCGTCGGTGGAATTGATGGTGCCTACGGAGAGCTTCTTCGAAAGGAGGGCATTCCTTGCATCGGAGAGGGACATGCCGATGACGTTCGGCACGCTGGTCTTCTGTTTCATATTGATGACGATATTCACCCGGGTGCCCTTGGTGGCTTTGGAGCCGGAGTCCGGACTCTGGGAGATAATCACATTGGATGGTTTATCGGGATCGTTCCCGTTCTCCACGGCTCCCAGTGTGAGTCCCAGTTTGTCCAGCCGTTCCTTGGCCTGTTCCAGGGTGAGTCCCTTAAGGTCAGGGATAAGCATGGCGGAGCCCCCCTTGCTGACGGTGAGGTGGATAATGCGCTTTGCCTTTACGTTTGTCCCGGCTGCAGGGGTCTGGGAAATGACCTGGCCCGCCGGCACGTCGTCGCTGGCGATTTCATCCACCGACACCTTGAGGTTTGCTTTCTTCAGGGTGGTTTCTGCCACTTCCACCGGTTTCCCGACTACGTTGGGGACCGTAATGTTCTCGGAGCTCCAGAAATTGCCGAAGCTGAAGAAGGCCCAGGCAAAGCAGAGGATGAAAAGGACGGCCATGCCGATCCAGATGTACTTCTGGGGCAGGTTCGTGATGAAATTGGTAAATTTGCTTTCCTTCTTTGCCTTATGACGGCGCACTTCCTTCTGGGGAATGGGCCGGGTCATGGCGGTGAAATCGTGGGAAGCGGGTTTATAGATGGTGGTGGTAAAGCCCTGGGCGATTTTCAGTTCCGAAATGAAATCGGAAACGCTGTCGTACCGCTTGTCCGGGTCCTTCTGGAGAGCCGTGAGGAGGCATTCTTCCAGCATGGGAGAAATGGCGGGGTTGTACTTCGTGGGCCGGGGAATATCTCCCTGCATGTGCTGGAGGGCAATGGACACCGCCGTCTCCCCTTCGAAGGGCAGATGGTGGGTCAGCATTTCATAGAGCACGATGCCCAGGGAATAGATATCCGTCTTTTCGGTGATCTTATCCCCCGCTGCCTGTTCCGGCGACAGGTAATGGACGGAACCTAAGATCGATTCCTTATCGATAACGGTGGAGGAATTGATGGCCCGGGCAATGCCGAAGTCCGTAACCTTCACCTTTCCCGTCTTTGTGAGAAGCACGTTGTGGGGTTTGATATCGCAGTGGATGATGCCATTGGCATGGGCGTCTTCCAGGGCGTAGCCGATTTCTATGGCAATCCGTACGGCCGTATCAATGGGAATATGGGGATGGCTGTCGATGTACTGCTTCAGGGTCTCCCCTTCCACATACTCCATGACGATATAGTGGATATCCCCGTCGCATCCCACGTCGTAGATGCCTACGATATTGGGATGGGTCAGCTTTCCGGCGGACTGGGCTTCATGGCGGAACCGGACAATGAAGTCATTGTCCTCTGCGAAATTGCTGTGCAGAATTTTAACAGCCACAATCCGGTCGAGCAGGATATCCTTGGCCTTGTACACATCGGCCATGCCGCCTGAACCGATTTTTTCCATCAGTTCATAACGTTCATCAAGAATTTTACCTGGCATATTTCACTCCACTCAGTTCCAAAATTGAATCAAAAGTAACGAGGCATTGTCCCGGGCCCCTGCTTCATAGACCTTTTCCATGATGCTGCGGTCCAGGGCCTTCAGGTCTTCCCCTGTTTTCCGGGGATTTTCGGAAATCAGCCGGCAGAGCTCATCGTCCTCCACCATGCCCGACACGCCGTCGGAGCAGATGAGAATCAGAGTCCCATCGGACAGGGTCATGGACCCGGTGTCCACTTTCATATTTTCATCGATGCCCACGGCCCGGGTGATTTCATTTTTCCGGGGATGCCGGCGCATTTCTTCCTTCGTGAGCTTTCCTTCGCTCACCAGTTCCATCACAAAGGAATGGTCCGTGGTGACCTGGGTCAGTTCTCCGCCATCATACCGGTAGAGCCGGCTGTCCCCCACGTGGGCCCAGTACAGATGGTCCCCGGAAATGGCGGCGCCCACCATGGTGGTCCCCATGGACTGGAGGGCCGGGGAATCTCTCTTCTCCGCAAGAATGGCCCGGTTCGCAGCACAGAAGGCTTCCTTCAGCCCCTCCTCGGAAAAGGCCTTTTCCGGAGGAAGGGAGGAAAAATAGCGTCCCCCGCTTTCCACAGCCAGGGAGCTCGCCACCTGTCCGCCGTCGTATCCCCCCATGCCGTCGGCCAGGAGGAAAAGGTGATCCACCTTCATGCTGATGGCATCTTCATTGGCCTTGCGCACAAGGCCCCGTTTCGAATCTCCATAAGTCAGTATCATATAAGTCTTTCCGTAAAAGAAACAACTCCATGCTCCGTCAATCATCGGAGTATGATAAACCTTAACTTATCCCAATAATTTTATACTATCATTATCAGGGGGGATAGTCAATTTTAGCGCCCTATAAATGGGCATTTTTCTGTTTAAAGTGGGGAAAGACTTCTATGAAATGGGGACTTTTTGTTGGATGGCCCCAAAATAGGGAGAAATGGAATGGGAAAGTGGCTGAGGAGAGGTTTAGAAGAGTATACCCTATATGTAAAGATGGGTCTAATGACAGCCGGTGAACACGCTGCGCCTGTTCACCGGGTTACGGGCGCTTTGCGCCAGGGTCGTGCGAAGGGATGGGGCCTTAAGCAGTAAGCGGGGCGAGCCCTGCGGGCCGAATCCCATCGGTTCCCATAAGCTAACCCCACACTGGCGGGGATGCCACTGAAAACTCAAAAGTAATGAATCATTATGTCTTACCATACATTTCGGCTTCGCATAAAAGCTGATCAGGTGGCTCCGCCAACCAATGCACCCCCTTGCCCGCTTCGCGGGACTTCCCCCGGAGGGGGCAGCAAGTCTTGGCTCCCCCTTTGGGATGGCAGCGAACACAATTTGAAGAAGCGATAGCGACGCACAAATTGTCGTGAGTCGCTTTCCCGCAGGGTGAGCTGGCGCCGCAGGCTAATTGGTTAGTCCCCCTTTTCCAAAGGGGGATGTCACGGTAGTGACAGAGGGATTCTGATGGGTTTGCGGCGAAGCCGCTGGAACTCAACTCTCAACTCTCAATCTGTCTTTGAAAACCCCATCTTAGTCATTTACCAGAAAGATCTCTCGACTCGTCGGAGCTGTAGCGATTTTTTGGCCAGCGTCAATTGGTATGCTTCCACCGCTCGAGATGACGGGGTACGGGTAGAGTCAGATGTGTACGTATTGGTAAGCGCCGCAGGCTGACCAGTCTTCCTGGCTGCTAGCAGCTAACAGCTAGAAGCCCCCAGCCGTTCGCACGATGCTTAACCACTGGACATCGGCCCGAAGGGCCTGATCAGCTCAAGGCTCAAGGCCCTGCCCGTATGCATGGGTGCCTGCCAGGACCGCCGCGGAGCGGATGATTTTCTCAATCTCGGCCTCGATCTCGATCTCACACACAGTACATCTTCCCATTTCCTCTGTATGATTGTATGTTACTGTATGATATAATTTTTCAAGAGGTGATTCCATGAAACGGCTGGCTTCGGTTTTTTTATTCCTGATCATGGCGGCTCTTGCTTTCTGGGGGATTCTCCATTATGCCCGGCATCTGGAAGTGGTGAAGGAGGAGAAGAAGAATCCTTCTGAATATGTAACGGTATATACGGACATGCCCAGTGGCATGCTGGAAGGGCTGTCCCCTTCTTTTTTTAAGGACACGGGACTTAAAATCAATATTGTCTATCTGTCTTCAGACCAGATGCTCCGCGCCGATGGAGGCGGCACTGATACGCCGGCGGCGGATATGTATATTACGTCCCAGGATGGGCTCATGAAGCTGAAGAAGGGGGAGTTTCTTGCGCCCTATTCTTCCGCCCAGACCGATACGGCCTTGAACCTTTTCAAGGATGAGGAGTGCTACTGGACGGGGCTCTGGGTGGATCCGGTGGTGTTTGCGGTGAACCGGGACTATGCGGACCGGCATCCCGCTTTTTCCTATAACTGGAACGAAGTGCTTACCCGGAATTCGGTGCGCCTTTCCATGACGGATTTCATGGCCGCCGACATGGCGGGGGACCTGCTCATGTGCCTGGTGGAGCATTTCGGCCTGGAGGATACGTTCCGGTATCTGGGGATTGCCCAGAACCATATGGTGCAGTACGGGAAATTCCTGTCCACCCCTTCCCGGATGGCGGGCATGGGGAAGTGCGATATCGGGATTTCCAGTCTCAATGAAGCTCTTCGCAGCGTGAAGGATAAGATGCCCATCCGCATCATGTATCCGGAGGACGGATCTCCCTGGTACCTCTTCGGCGCCGGGATTTCTGCCCACGGCCAGTATCCGGAGAGGGCAAAGGTCCTCATGGACTGGCTCCTTTCTTCCTCTTCCTATAAGAAGGATATGGAAGAAAACCGGTATTATTATATTTATGTGAATGATTACACCCTGGAGCCCGACGCTGCAGGCAATTTCCTGCAGTTCTGGAACCTGGAAAAAGAGTATTTTGATGAAGGTAAGAAAGACCTGCTCACCCGTTGGGGCGAGAAGATTCGTTTTGGAGGTACAAACAGTTGACTAAAAGAAAACTTGGCTTCATAAGCCTGGGATGTTCGAAGAACCTGGTAGATACGGAAATGATGGTAGGCATCATGGAAAAGGCGGGCTATGAGCTGACGGATGACCTGTCGGAGGCCCAGGTCATCATCATTAATACCTGTACCTTCATCGATCCTGCCAAGGAAGAGTCGGTGCAGACCATCCTGGAGGCGGCGGAATACAAGAAGATCGGGAAATGTGAGAAGCTGGTGGCCGCCGGCTGCCTGACCCAGCAGTACAAGCAGGCCCTGGGAAAGGAAATTCCGGAAATCGACGTATTCATCGGCACCGATTCCTGGCAGCATATCCTGGAAGCGGTGAATGAATCCTACGAAAAGGACGAGAAGGTGTACAGCTTCGACACCACTCCCTGCGCCAATGAGGACCTGATTCCCCGGCAGACCCTGACGCCGAAGTATTCGGCCTACGTGAAAATCGCCGAGGGCTGCAGCAATGGCTGCACCTTCTGCTATATCCCCTATGTCCGGGGACCCATGCACAGCCGCACCATCCCGTCCATTGTCCACGAAGTACGGCGTCTTGCGGCTTCGGGGGTCCGGGAATTCAATCTTATCGCCCAGGATCTTTCCTGCTACGGCAGAGACCTGAAGGACGGCACCCGGCTGGCATCGCTCCTGAAGGAACTGGTAAAAATCGACGGGGTGAAGTGGATCCGTCTTTTCTACCTCTATCCCACCTATTTCGATGACGAGCTCCTGGACGTGATTCTCCATGAACCGAAGATCTGCAAGTACGTGGATATTCCGCTCCAGCATATCAGCGACCCCGTGCTGCAGCGCATGCATCGGAGGGATTCGTCCGAAAGCATCCGGACCCTCCTTCGGAAACTCCGGGCCGCTACGCCCCGGATGACCATCCGCACCACCCTTATGGTGGGATTCCCGGGAGAAACGGATGAAGATTTCCAAAAACTCTGCGACTTCATCAAAGAGGTTCGGTTCGACGATATGGGAGCCTTCAAGTTCTCCCCCCAGGACGGCACGCCTGCAGCCCGGATGACGGACCAGGTGCCGGAAGAGGTCAAAGAGAACCGGTACCATGAACTCATGGCTATCCAGGCCGCTATTTCCGAAGAAAATAATGAAGACCTCATCGGCCGGGAAACGGAAGCTCTGGTGGAAGAACTGGTGGACGACGGCGAAGGCCACATGCAGGCCAAGGGCCGCACCGCTTTCCAGGCACCGGAAGTGGATGGCAATGTGTACATCGACAACCCGGGAGACCTGAAGCCCGGAGATTTCGTAAAAGTAAAGATCACCGACGGCTATGCCTATGACCTGATTGCGGAACGGGTGGACTGAAGAAAGATCGAGGTCGAGACCGAGATCGAGGGCATTGGAGATGCTGACGGATAGAGTCACCGGCGTGGGGCTGCCAGCTGCTAGCGGCTAGCTGCCAGGAAAGCTAGACTTGCTATGTGTACCTGCGAACGGGCGGTGCCTTGAGCCTTGAGCCTTGAGCCTTGAGCATTGAGCTGGTCAGCCGCTTCGCGGCGATTGGAGATGCTGACGGATAGAGTCACCAGCGTGGTGCTGCTAGCTTCTAGCGGCTAGCTTCTAGGAAAGCTCTATAGCCTGCGGCGCCCCATCCGCTAACCTCCGTCAGATGAGATCGAGGTCGAGATCGAGATCGAGGCGGATAGCGGCTCCGCCGCGGATGGAATCCAAATGACTCTACTCACAAAACGCACCATTGACTCCGCACGAGGCTCCCTTTTCCAAAGGGAGCTGCCCACGGGGCTGAGGGATTCTGTCGGAAGCGCCGCAGGCTGTCCAGCTTTCCTAGCCGCTAGAAGCTAAAAGCTAAAAGCCCCTGCCCCTCCCGCCGCACACGTATACATACATAAGGAAGCATACATATGATTACCGAAATTATCACTACAGGAACGGAACTGCTCCTGGGGGAGATTGCCAATGAGAATGCCCAGTGGCTCGCTTCCTTCCTGAATGAACACGGCTACACCGTGGCCTATATGACAGTGGTGGGGGACAATCCCCGCCGCATGGAAGAGGCCTTCCGCATCGCCCTTTCCCGGGCGGATCTGGTCATTACCTCCGGGGGCCTGGGGTCCACCCTGGGGGACATTACGAAAAAGGCGGGGGCCAATGTCATGGGCCTTCCCTTTGTCCATGTGCCGGAGGAATCGAAACGGCTGGCCGCCTATTATAAGGATAAACATAAAGAATTTCTGCCTTCCCTGGACCGGCAGGCCTGGTTTGCGGAGGGGGCCCACATTTTCCCGAACGATGAAGGTTCCGCCAGCGGTTCTGCGTCCGTGAAGGATGGGAAGGTGCTCATCCACCTGCCGGGGCCGCCCTTTGAAATGAAGACCATGATGCGGAACCACGTGCTGCCCTGGCTCACGGAGCACTTCGGCAGCCAGGGGATCATCCGGTCCCTGGTCCTCTCTTCGGTGCACCGGACGGAAGCGGAGATCGAGGAAATCATCGGAGACCTTCTCAAAACTCAGACGAACCCCACCATCGCCCTCTATGCCCGGCCGGGATATGTGGCTATCCGGGTGACGGCGAAGGGGAAGGACGAGAAGGATGCGGACCGGCTCATCGAGTCCGTGGCTTCGGAAATTGAAAAACGAATGACCGTTTCCCGGTATAATATAGAGGCGGACGTGGTGAAGGATCTCCATGAACTGCTTCTGGCCAAAGGACTCACGGTGAGCGCCGCCGAGTCCTGCACGGGAGGACTTATCGGAAAGCTCCTCACCGATACCCCCGGCAGCTCAGAGTATTTTAAAGGGAGCGCCGTGACCTACTGGAATGAAGCGAAGGAAAAGGTGCTCTCCGTCCATAAGGACACCCTTGACGAATACACTGCCGTCAGTGAGCCCGTGGCCCGGCAGATGGCAGAGGGGTCGAGGGCCCTGTACAGCAGCGACATCGCCGTCTCCACCACCGGCTACGCCGGCCCGGGCAAAGGAGAACGGGGAGAGGACGCAGGCCTCGTCTACATCGGCGTCTCCGGCTCCCTGGGCACGGAAGTGCACGAAGAGCATTTCTACGGCTCCCGCCGCAGCGTCCGCTACGGCGCCGCCCAAAAGGCGCTGTACTACATGCTGAAGTATGCGGAGAGATTACAGTCGAACAAGTGAGCGTGCAGGTGACCGGGGCTTTGAGCCTTGAGCCTTGAGCTGGACAGGCCCTCCGGGCCGGAGTCCGTTGACGGGCATCCATGCGACCGGGTGGGCGATATGTGGCCGGCGGTGGTGCGAACGGGTGGGGGCTTTTAGCTTCTAGCGGTTAGCTGCCAGGAAAGCTGGCTTGCCTGCGGCGCTTCCTTCGGATAATTCCGCTAGCTTCTTCATGCCGTAGGCTGTCGAGCCTTCCTGGCTGCTAGGGAAGCACTGATTAATTCGCAGAGTCAGATTTCATAAGGATTTTTATGCACTGCTTCGTCATAATCCTCCTTAAATAGCTCGCTATTCGCGTCGGATTATTCCTTGCATTGCATAAAAATCCAAGAATGAAATCTGACAACGATTTAATCAGCGCTTCCCTAGAAGCTAACAGCTAGAAGCCCCCGCACGGTCGTACGATGCTCAGACACAGGACCGCCGCGAAGCGGCCGATGCCCTCGATCTCGACCTCGATCTCGATCTTACATACATTGCTATTCATACTATTCACACCATTTATATATACATTTCAACAAGGAGGATTCAGATGGCTAACCAAAAAGATTTAAGCCCGGAAAAGAAGAAGGCCCTGGAAAGTGCCATGCACCAGATTACCAGGGAATTTGGGGCCGGTTCCATTATGCGGCTCGGAGACATGGGGGATAAGCTGGACATTGATGTCATCCCCACCGGTTCCCTGGCATTGGATATTGCAGTGGGCGTAGGAGGCTACCCCCGGGGCCGGGTCATTGAAATTTATGGACCTGAATCTTCCGGTAAAACCACCCTGGCCCTCCATGCCATCGCCGAAGCCCAAAAGCTGGGCGGCGTGGCGGCCTTCATCGATGCGGAACATGCCCTGGATCCCATGTATGCCCATAACCTGGGCGTAGACACGAAGGACCTCCTCATTTCCCAGCCGGACAGCGGCGAACAGGCCCTGTCCATCTGCGAATCCCTCGTTCGGAGCGGCGCCGTGGATATCGTGGTCATCGACTCCGTGGCCGCCCTGGTGCCGAAGCAGGAAATCGAAGGGGACATCAGCGACCAGTCCGTGGGCCTCCAGGCTCGTCTCATGAGTAAGGCTCTCCGGAAACTGACGGGGATCATCAGCAAGTCCCGGACCATCGTTATTTTCATCAACCAGATCCGCGAAAAGGTGGGCGTCATGTTCGGCAACCCCGAAACCACCACCGGCGGCCGGGCACTGAAGTTCTATGCGTCCATGCGTATCGAAATCCGCAGGGCCGAGGCCATCAAGAACGGCACCGAAGTCATCGGCAACCGCACCCGGGCGAAGGTCGTGAAGAACAAGGTGGCACCGCCATTCAAGGTCGCAGAATTTGATATCATGTACGGCGAAGGGATTTCCAAGGAAGGCACCCTCCTCGATATCGCCGTGAACATGGACATCATCCAGAAGAGCGGCGCCTGGTACTCCTACAAGGGCAACCGCATCAGCCAGGGCAGGGAAGCGGCTAAGAAATACCTGAAGGAACATCCCGATGTGGCAGCGGAAATCGATAAGATTATCAGGGATACCCTCGTTGTAGAACCGGATCATTTCGAAGATGGCGTCTTATCCGAACAGGACGAAAAAGAAAAGTAACCGCACCTGCTACGAAGCAGCCCTCCACCTCCTCCAGTACCGGGGCCAGAGCGAAGCGGAGCTCCGGAAGAAACTGAAGGACCGGGAGTACGGGGCAGAGGACATCGAAAAGACCGTGGAGAAACTGAAATACTACGGCTACGTGAACGATGAAAGCCTGGCGGAAGACGTATTCCGCTCCTTCCGGGTCCGCCGCTGCTACGGGGATACCTATATCCACCTGAAAATGAAGGACCGGGGCCTGCCCTGCCCCTGGCACATTCCGGAAGAAGAAGAACGGGACAACGCCCTTTCCCTTCTCACCATGAAATCGAAAATTCTTCCTTCCATCCTCACCAACTACCGAAAGGCAGCGTCCTTCCTCCTCCGGAGAGGCTTTTCCACAGCCGCCGTCCGGCATGCGCTGACGGAACTGGGAGTAAGGGATGTAAGTGAGTGGTGAGCGGAGAGATCTAGATCTAGGTCTAGGCCTAGGTCTATAGCGGCTTCGCCGCGGTATGGTGGCTGAGTGACGTGCGCCCGCTTGGGAGCTTCTAGCTGCTAGCTTTTAGCGGCTAGGAAAGCTGGTCCGCCTGCGGCGCATGTCTGGCTGCAATTATGCGAACTAATGGGGCTGAGCATTGAGCTGGCCAGGCCCTTTGGGCCGGGGTCATTATTCCATATTAGCTGGAACGTCATGGCGTCTTAGATTTTACTAAGACGCCTTTTTTGTGTCCTGCAGTGGGGAGGATCGGGAAGCGATGGACTCTGCGGCGAAGCCGCTGATGGTGAGCCTCCTTCCTTGGGAAGGAGGTGGCGCCGAAGGCGACGGAGGTTAGCTGATGGACATGCCGAAGGCTGATGGTTAGTCCCCTTTTTCAAAGGGGGATGTCATGCCAGTGACAGAGTTGAAGTGGTAAGCTAAAAGTAGACACCTACCCCACTTTTAGTAGATAGCTATTTTTGATCGGAATACACTGAATATAGAACTGAAACACGCTGCTACTACA
>ERZ772881.1100-NODE-1100-length-25919-cov-5.209751_pt1 | contig 25919 bp, 13 predicted proteins | sample MGYA00580581_ERZ772881 | MGnify/ENA primary metagenome ERZ772881 (study PRJEB29015, sample SAMEA2737668) | human gut metagenome | biome: human gut; feature: human-associated habitat; material: faeces | place: China | collected 2012 ...
TACACCGTAAAGGCAATGCGTCTACACTGTAAAGGCAATGCGTCTACACTGTAAAGGCGATGTGATGACACCGCAAACAGATTTCCTGTGTCTCTGCCGATGTCAGCGGGGGTGACGAGACCGATGATAATCAGCGGGACCATGAAGCCAGGAAACTGGCTGAAGAGGCTGTTGAACGTGATGGACACGCGTACTATGGAAGCCGGCAGGAAGTTGCCGGCGATAAGGCTAAGGATAATGGCGATGATGACGCGCGGAAGAAGACTGATGTGTATCTTCCTCTTACCAAATCTCATGATGATATGACAATTCGGTTGTAAACCACGAAATCTATTAGGCTGACAAAGTCTTGGCGAGAAACATCGCCTTTATCACCGCAATTAACTTTTTCTCATGACGCGTGCAGCCTCTACCATGTTGGAGATGGAGGGCTGTGTCTCTTCCCAGCCGCGTGTCTTCAGTCCACAGTCGGGGTTCACCCAGAGCCGTTCCTTAGGGATCAAGGTTGCTGCTTTCCTGAGCAGGGTGACCATTTCCTCCACGCTCGGGATGCGTGCAGAGTGGATGTCGTATACACCCGGTCCTATCTCGTTGGGGTATTTGAACTGGCGGAATACACCAAGGAGTTCCATCTGTGAGCGGGAGCATTCTATCGTGATGACATCGGCGTCCATGCGCGCTATCTGAGCAATGATATCGTTAAACTCCGAATAGCACATATGAGTATGGATCTGCGTCTCGTCTTTCACCCCAGATGCTGTCAGGCGGAAGCAGTCGACAGCCCACTGCAGATAGTCGTCCCATTGGGCATGACGCAGCGGCAGTCCTTCACGGATAGCCGGCTCATCGATCTGTATGACACTGATGCCGGCCTCCTCCAGGTCAACGACCTCGGTGCGGATGGCAAGGGCGATCTGCTTGCAGGTCATCGACAGTGGCTGGTCATTGCGCACGAACGACCATTCGAGGATCGTCACCGGTCCGGTGAGCATGCCTTTCATCGGGTGCTTCGTCAGGCTCTGTGCATAACGTGACCAGGCTACGGTCATCTGTTGTGGCCGTGACACATCGCCATAAATAATAGGTGGCTTCACGCATCGGCTGCCATAGCTCTGTACCCAGCCTTTCTGCGTAAAGGTGAAGCCTTTGAGCTGCTCGCCGAAATACTCCACCATATCGTTGCGCTCAAACTCGCCATGCACCAACACGTCAAGTCCCACTTCTTCCTGCCAGGCAACGCACTTCTTGATTTCTTCTTTCAGCAACTTCTCGTACTCCTCCTTGCTCAGTTTTCCTTTCTTGTAGGCAGCGCGCCAGCTTCGTACCTCTTTCGTCTGGGGGAAGGAGCCTATCGTTGTCGTGGGGAAGAGTGGCAGCTGGAGGCGCTCATGCTGCAGTTGGCTGCGGTGTGCGTAGTCACTATGGCGCTGATAATCCTTCGGGCGGATTTGTGCCAGACGTTCTTTCACCTTGACATCGTGGATCTCCTCTGAGTCGCATTTAGCAGTTATATCACGCTGGTTGGCAACAAAGGCCTTGATGCACGCGTCTGTCTGCAAGCCCTGACTGACGGCTTTCAGCAAGGACAGCTCCTGTACTTTCTGCTTGGCAAAAGCAAGGAAACGTTTGATACTCTTTGACAGCACTTTTTCATCTTGCTCCTGTTCCAGGTCATAAGGGACGTGCAACAGTGAGCAACTCGTCGAGAGAATGACACGCTCGAAACCTAACTGACAGATAGCGCGGTGGGCAATCTTATGAGATGCCTCCAGGTCGTTCTTCCATATATTACGGCCATCGATAAGGCCCAGTGACAGGATCTTATCCTTCGGCAGTCTCTTGGTAAGCTCGATCTGTTCCGGACCACGTACTAAGTCGACATGAAGCGCCTTGACGGGAAGGCTCAGCGCCAGATCTTCATTGTTGCTGAGGCTCCCGAAGTAAGAGGTGAGGATGATATTCAACTTTGACTGAGCAGCCAGGTAGGCATAGGCCTGACAGAATGCTTCTTGCGAACGCTCATCGAGATCCGTGACGAGCACTGGCTCGTCAAGCTGAATCCACTGTGCCCCGGCTTGTTGCAGGGCGGCAAGCTGTTGGGCATAAACGGGCAGAAGACGTTCAAGCAGATCCAGCCGATGGAACCCTTCTTCCTTCTCTTTGCCTAATAGAAGGAAGCTCACTGGACCGATGAGGACGGGCTTGGTGACGATGCCGAGTTTCTTAGCCTCAAGAAACTCATCCACAGCTTTCGTATCATAATAGGTGAAGGTCTGATCCTTCGTGAGCTCCGGGACGATATAGTGATAGTTGGTGTCGAACCATTTAGTCATCTCCATAGCTATGACGTCATGGCCATCTTTCTGATAGCCGTGCGCCATGGCGAAATAAAGGTTGAGTTTGTCATCCTTCAGTTTGTCATAGCGGGCAGGAATGGCACCGACAGCCAGGGTCTGGTCTAACACCGTGTCATAATAGGAGAAGTCGTTGCTTGGGATGAGGTCGATACCAGCCTCACGCATGAGTGTCCAGTTCTCTTTTCGCAGTTCTTTAGCTACAGCATCAAGCTCCTCATGGGTGGAACGTCCTGCCCAGAAACTCTCTAATGCTTGTTTCAGTTCTCTATCCTTTCCAATGCGTGGATAACCCAGCACATTGGTCTTCAGGTCCTGTGTGTTAAGTCTTATCGTCATGTCTCTTACCTAATATTTTGTTTATCTGAGCACAAAATTAGGCAATATCCCTTAACCACACAAAATGTTTCTTTTAATTCAGAAAAATATACTATTATCACAGGCCGAATGGTACAAAATACAGAATATTATTTTGTAATTATTAAGTTATCAATACACGCATCAGATGTGGATGTGTCTAAGTCGATCTTTGCTAAGATACCTGAGATGCGGCCAAGGTGGCTGCGCTGTCATAGCAGATACTTGGCCTTGCCCGGCAAGACGGGGATTCCTCTGTAGGAGGCAATGAACGGTTTGATAACTTGTACCATTACTATAAGGATCTCATCAGAGACACTGAGGCAAAGATAGAAGAAGCTTGTCAACCAGTGCTCCGCAAGAGTAGATGCGGATAAGGCAGCAGTAATGGAATGCAGCAATAAGCAGAAGCAACTCCACAACGATGTCAGCTTTGACATTGAGCGGTAGGCCTACAATGCTACGCAAGGTCGCGCGCAAGACATGCCTCTATATCCTCACGGCAGCGCGTGGACAGGTGGTCACCTGTTGCTTGCTGTAGTGATGACCGTAGAGCCGCTCGCAAATCGTACCGATACCCTCCGTCGTCATACCGCGGATGTAGGGCTACTACATTACACACTTTTTTAGGACAGTATCATTTCATTGTCTTGTTACAAGCTCACAATTAAGCAGCAAATAGCACGACGAAACTTTTTTCTCACTTTTTCTATTAATTCGTTAGATATTTACGCAATAATGTGTAACTTTGCAGAACACGAATACTTTATCATAAAACATTATTATAACCAGTAAGAGAACAGACACAACCATGAAAGCAACCGAAGTAGTATCCAAACTGCAGCATCTCTTTCCTAACCAGCCTGAGTATATCCAGGCAGTGAGCCAGGTACTTGGTACCATTGAGGAAGAGTACAACAAACATCCCGAATTCGACAGGGTCAATCTCATTGAGCGGCTGTGCATCCCTGACCGCATTATTCAATTCCGTGTAAACTGGATTGACGACAAGGGAAATGTGCAGACCAATATGGGCTATCGCATCCAGCAGAACAATTCAATCGGCCCTTATAAAGGCGGTCTCCGTTTTCATGCCTCCGTCAATGTAAGCATTCTGAAGTTCCTTGCATTTGAGCAGGTATTCAAAAACGCCCTCACCACTCTCCCTATGGGCGGTGCAAAAGGAGGGTCTGACTTCTCCCCACGCGGTAAATCCAATGCAGAAGTAATGCGTTTTTGTCAAGCCTTCATGCGTGAACTATGGAACTATGTCGGTCCGGACATAGATGTACCTGCAGGCGACATTGGAGTCGGCGGACGGGAAGTAGGTTATATGTTTGGACAATATAAAGCCCTCACCCATCAATTTGTAGGTATACTGACTGGAAAGGGACAGGAGTTTGGAGGCTCGCTCATTCGTCCAGAAGCCACCGGTTATGGAAACGTGTACTTCCTTGAAAACATGTTGAAGACACGTGGGATAAGCCTTTCCGGCAAGACAGTTCTTGTGTCGGGTGCCGGGAACGTGGCGCAATATACTATAGAGAAGCTTCTACAGCTTGGAGCCAAACCTCTGACCTGCTCTGATTCAGATGGTTTTATTTATGATCCCGATGGCATTGATACTGATAAACTCGCTTATATCATGGAACTGAAGAATATTGAGCGAGGACGTATCAAGGAATATGCAAAAGAATATCCCCATGCCCAATATTTCCCGGGAGAACGTCCCTGGGGCATCAAAGCCGACATCGCTACACCTTGTGCAACTCAGAATGAGATTGACGGAAAGGACGCACAGAAGCTCATCGACAACGGAATCATTGCAGTGACCGAAGGGGCCAACATGCCCTCCACACCCGAGGCTGTAAAGATTTTCCAAGACAAAGAGATCCTTTATTGCCCAGGTAAAGCAAGTAACGCCGGTGGTGTAGCCGTCTCAGGTTTGGAAATGAGCCAGAACTCCGAGCGTCTGAAATGGACACGTGACGAAGTGGACAACTATCTCCACCGCATCATGAATGATATTCATGACAACTGCGTGAAATATGGCACACAGGCAGATGGATATATCAATTACGTCAAAGGGGCCAACGTGGCCGGCTTCCTTAAAGTCGCAAGAGCCATGATGGCACAAGGCGTAGGGATGTAATCGAATCTCTTCATAAAAGAGTGCGCTGCCAATTCAGGCTTGCGCACTCATATATTGTGCGCACATATCTGCACACCGCTCGCCATCAACGCCAGCGGATACAATGCCTCCGGCGTATCCGGCACCTTCACCACAAGGAAAGAGCCCTTTTATCCTGACATGCTGGAGATTATCATGATTTCGCAGAATGCGGAGAGGAGAAGATGTGCGCGTCTCCACAGCAATAAGCACTGCCTCATTAGTAAGGAACCCGTGACAGCGTCTGCCGAAAACTCTGAAACCTTCTTGAAGACGCTTGGAAATAAAAGATGGAAGCCAAAAATGCAATGGACTACTGATCAATCCTGGTGCATAGCTGCTCTTTGGTAAGTCATAACTTAAACGGTTGTTCACAAAGTCGGTCATACGCTGTGCAGGCGCTGTTTGTCTCATATTGCCTTGCTGCCAACAAGCTTTCTCCAATCTTTCTTGAAATCTCATCACCTGCAAAACATCCTCAGGATGATTCATTCCGGAAGCAAGGTCTTCCTCAATATCCTCCGGCCTCACCTCAACCACCATGCCACTATTCGACCACAGCGTGCCACGATTGCTTGGCGACATCCCGTTGACAACAATCTGCTCGGGACCAGTGGCTGCAGGAATCACGAAGCCACCCGGGCACATACAAAAAGAATAAACGCCTCTGTCCTCCACTTGCGTAACGAATGAATACTCTGCTGCGGGCAAATACTTTCCCCTCCCATTCGGGTTATGGTATTGTATCTGATCTATCAAATGAGCAGGATGCTCCAAACGCACACCTACGGCTATGCCCTTCAGTTCCATTTCCACATGTGCATTGGCAAGATATCTGTACACATCACGGGCACTATGGCCTGTCGCCAAGATAACCGGTCCACGGTATTCCACTTCTTTTCCTGATACCATGTCTATAGCCTTGATCCCCACAACGGTTCTTTCTCCAGTAACTGAACTTTCAAACATGATACTTACCATCTTTGTTTGAAAATGCACCTCTCCCCCACTCTTGATGATTTGCAAGCGCATATTCTCTATCACACGTGGGAGTTTATCGGTCCCGATATGCGGATGGGTATCTGCGAGAATGGATGTTGAGGCACCATGCTGGCAAAACACATTGAGAATCTTTTCCGTATTGCCTCGCTTATGACTTCGTGTGTAAAGTTTACCATCACTGTAAGCTCCGGCACCTCCCTCACCAAAACAATAGTTGCTCTCCGAATCTATTTTCTGCGTCTTGGTGATAAGTGCCATATCTTTTTTTCGTTCCCTGACATCTTTACCCCGCTCGATAACAACCGGTCTGAAGCCAAGCTCAATTAACTTCAGCGAAGCAAAGAGACCGCCAGGTCCTTCACCAACGACAACGACCTGTGGACGATCGTCTACATAAGGATACTCTGTGCGTACGAATTCCTCGTCCTGAGGCAATTCATTCATATAAACCCGTACTTTGAGATTGACAAAAATGGTCCGCTGACGCGCATCGATACTCCGCTTGAGTACTCTTACATGTGTAATTGCATGCGCATCCATTGCCTTTTCACGAATAAGACACTGTATGATGCCCTGCTCTGAGGCCGCTGTTTGTGGCAACACTCTCAGCTGATACTCTTCTATCATAAAATATAATAATGTTGCATTTTAGCTGCAAAATTAAACAAATCTTATCGTTTCCCCATTATTTCTCAACATTTTTATCGTTTTTCTTTGTCTGTAAGATGAAACATTGTTAACTTTGCAGTCAAGTGTAGTCATCATCCCCCACGTATCGGGAATGGCTGTGCATTAACCAAAAGTCATTTGCATAAATGAAGGTATTAAAATTCGGCGGGACATCAGTAGGTTCCGTAAAAAGTATTCTCAGTTTAAAGCGTATTGTGGAAAAAGAGGCCAAACGACAACCCATTGTCGTTGTTGTCAGCGCTCTCGGCGGGATTACCGACCAACTCATCTCTACCTCTCATCTCGCTCGTGAGGGCAAGGAGGAGTGGAAGCTGCAATTCGAACAGATGGTTGACCGCCACCACAAGATGATCGACACCATTATCACAGAAAACAATGACCGAGAAGCTCTTTTCAATAAGGTAGATGCCCTATTTGAGCAACTGCATTCCATCTATTTCGGTGTTTACCTCATCCATGATCTCAGCAAGAAGACTCTTGATGCCATAGTCAGCTATGGAGAACGCATAAGTTCCAATATTGTTGCGACGCTCGTTAAAGGCTCTCGATGGATGGACTCACGCTTTTTCATCAAGACCACGACATCCCAAAATGGCAAGACTATCCTCGACAGCGACCTGACCAACCACCTCGTAAAAGAGACCTTCAAGGATATAGCGCGCATCTCCCTTGTACCGGGATTTATCTCTTCAGATGAAGATTCGGGAGAGACCACCAACCTTGGCCGCGGGGGATCCGACTATACTGCTGCTATCATTGCCGCCAATCTTGATGCTGAGCTATTAGAGATATGGACTGATGTAGACGGCTTTATGACTGCTGATCCACGTGTCATTAAAACGGCTTATACCATAGATGAGTTGAGCTATGTGGAAGCCATGGAGCTCTGTAACTTTGGAGCGAAAGTGGTCTACCCTCCGACTATCTACCCTGTACGCATCAAGAATATTCCCATCCGAGTAAAGAACACCTTCAATCCCGATGCACCCGGTACCATTATCAAGGATACGATTGAGAATGATCATAAGCCCATCAAAGGCATCTCAAGCATCAAGAACACCTCGCTTATCAATGTTTCCGGTCTTGCCATGGTGGGTGTCATTGGTGTCAATCGCCGCATCTTCACAGCCTTAGCCAACAAAGGCATTTCCGTGTTTATGGTTTCCCAAGCCTCTTCAGAGAACTCCACATCTATTGGCGTCCGTGACGAAGATGCCAAGGAGGCCGTCCGCGTACTCAACAATGAGTTTGCCGCCGAGATTGAAGACGGCGCCATGTACCCCATGCATGTTGAAAGCAATCTTGCCACTGTGGCCATCGTGGGAGAGAACATGAAACATGCTGCCGGCATAGCTGGAAAGCTTTTTGGCACACTCGGACGAAGTGGTATCTCCGTCATTGCCTGCGCACAGGGAGCCTCTGAGACAAATATCTCGTTTGTCGTACAAGGTACAGAGCTGAGAAAGACCATGAACGTGCTACACGACTCGTTCTTTCTTTCCGAATACAAGGTGCTCAACCTCTTCATTTGTGGCATCGGGACGGTGGGCGGAAAGCTCATTGAGCAGATACGCTCACAATATGAGAATCTTAAAGAGCACTCGCGCCTGAAACTCAATGTCGTAGGTGTGGCAAGCTCTCACAATGCCATCTATTCGCGCGACGGCATCGACCTCGTCAACTATCGGGAACTTCTTCAGACATCTGAACCCAGCAATCCACAGAAGCTTCGAGACGCTATTCTTTCAATGAATATCTTCAATGCCGTCTTCGTCGACTGCACAGCATCCAAGGATATAGCTGGGCTTTACCAGTCACTGCTCGACCACAACGTGAGCATTGTTGCAGCCAACAAGATTGCTGCCAGCTCGGCATACACTGACTATGCGCGACTCAAGGCAACCGCCCTCAAGCGAGGTATCAAGTTTCTTTTCGAGACCAATGTGGGTGCAGGGCTTCCAATCATAGGAACCATCAACGATCTTCGTAACTCAGGTGACCGTATCTTAAAAATTGAAGCTGTTCTCAGCGGCACACTCAATTACATTTTCAATAAGATCTCCGCACAGTGTCCGTTCTCTCAAACAGTGAAAAGCGCCAAAGAGGAAGGTTATTCCGAACCGGATCCACGCATCGACCTCAGTGGTACCGATGTCGTGCGTAAGATTGTGATCTTGGCACGTGAGGCCGGCTATAAGGTAGAGCAAGCTGATGTCGAGAAGCATCTCTTTGTGCCTGACAGATTTTTCGAAGGTTCACTTGAAGATTTCTGGATGCATCTGCCAGAACTCGACGCAGACTTCGAGAAACAACGCAAGACCATCGAAGCAGAGGGCAAACGGTGGCGTTTCGTCGCCACTATGGATTATGGCAAGGTGGGTGTAGAGCTGAAAGCCGTGAACCAGCAGAGCCCATTCTACAATCTTGAAGGCAGCAACAACATTATCCTCCTGACCACGGAGCGTTACAAGGAATATCCCATGCTCATTCAAGGCTATGGTGCCGGCGCCAGTGTTACTGCGGCAGGAGTCTTCGCCAATATCATAAGTATTGCCAACGTTTAATTACTCAGGATAACCATGAAACACATTATTATATTAGGCGATGGCATGGCCGACCATGCTGTCAGTCGGCTGGGAGGGCATACTCTCCTACAGGCAGCCGACACTCCTTACATGGACATGCTTGCCCGTAAAGGGCGTACAGGCAGGCTGACAACCATTCCCGACGGATTCCTTCCAGGATCTGAAGTTGCCAACAGCACGATTCTCGGCTATGACCAAAATAAAGTGTACGAAGGACGTGGGCCATTGGAAGCAGCCAGCATCGGCTATGCCATGGCGCCCGAAGACCTGGCACTGAGACTCAATGTCATTTGTGTAGGAGACGGAACCATCATCAGCCACAACGGAGGCAATCTGACGACAGAAAACGGTGCGCTGCTTATGCAGTATCTTAACGAAAAGCTCGGAGACGCTACTGTCAAGTTCATCCCTGGCATTCAGTACCGCCATTTACTGATCGTCAAGCGCGCCAGCAAACACATCATATGTGCGCCGCCTCACGATCACCCTGGGGAGAAGTGGCAGTCATTGCTCGTCAAGCCTGAAGAGGGATGGGAGAACCGGAGAGAACCTGTCATCGGATTCGATGGTAAGCCTACAGGAGAAGAGCGCATGACTGCACAAGAGACAGCCGACTTGCTCAACAATCTGATCATCAAGAGCAAAGAGTTGTTAGAAGCACATCCCTATAACCAGGAGAAAACCGCAAGAGGTGAACGTATGGCCAATCTTATCTGGCCATGGGGAGGAGGTTACCGGCCCTCTATGAAGACCCTGCGCGAGAAATATCCACAGATCAAGAGCGGCACCTGCATCTCCGCTGTTGACCTCATCCGTGGCATCGGACAATATGCAGGGCTTGACGTGATAAAGGTGCCACGAGCCACGGGGTTAGCCAATACCAATTACGAAGGTAAAGTCGCTGCGGCACTCACCGCACTCTACAACCAAGACTTCGTCTTCATTCATTGCGAGGCAAGTGATGAGGCCGGACACGACGGAAACCTTGAACTGAAACTCAAGACCATTGAGAATCTTGACCGCCGCGTAGTGGAGCCCATCTACAACGAAGTGAAACAATGGAAAGAGCCTGTAGCCATCGCAGTCCTACCCGACCATCCTACTCCCGTAGAGGTACGCACCCATGTCAAGGAACCTGTGCCTTTTCTGATCTGGCATCCCGGCATAGAGCCTGATAACGTACAAGTCTATGACGAGGTGTCGTGTGTTGCGGGAGCTTACGGCATGCTACATCTCACTGAATTCATGGACAAATTCATGACACTTTGAAGCTCACCAGCGTTATTTGATCAATCCAAGATTTTTCTCTATGAAATACTATAGCACCAATCATCAGGCTCCCGTCGCGACACTCCATGACGCTGTGGAGCAGGGGCTTGCTCCCGACCGCGGACTCTACATGCCTGAACAAATCAGGCAGTTATCCGAAGAGTTCTATTTGTATATCGAAAAGCTTTCTTTTCAAGAGATTGCCTTCGAGGTGGCAAAGGCCTTCTTCGGCGATGATGTCGACGAGGCCTCCCTGAAGCAAATTGTCTACGATACGTTGACATTTGACACACCGGTCGTAAAAGTCGATGACAACATCTATACACTGGAGCTCTTCCATGGTCCCACGTTCGCTTTCAAAGATGTAGGTGCCAGGTTCATGGCCCGTCTGCTCCAATACTTCATCCGCAAGGATCGTGAGCACACGGGCGACAACCGGATTGTCAACGTGCTTGTAGCTACCTCCGGAGACACAGGGTCAGCAGTGGCAAACGGTTTCCTCGGGGTGGATGGTATCCATGTTTACGTGCTCTATCCCAAAGGCAAAGTCAGCAAAATTCAGGAAAGCCAGTTTACTACCCTCGGACGTAACATCACCGCCATTGAAGTTGACGGTGTCTTCGACGACTGCCAAGCACTTGTCAAGAGCGCGTTTATGGACCGCAATCTTACTTCGCACATGATTCTAACCTCGGCCAACAGCATCAATGTAGCACGCTTCCTCCCACAGGCATTCTATTATTTCAACGCCTATGCCCAGCTGAAACAGATGGGTGCATTGAAGTCAAAACTAACGGTCTGCGTGCCATCAGGCAATTTTGGCAACATTACCGCAGGACTCTTTGCCAAGAAGATGGGACTTCCCATTGACCATTTCATTGCCGCCAACAACGCTAATGACGTGTTCTACAACTATTTACAGACCGGTATCTATACACCCATGGCCAGCAAACAGACACTGGCCAATGCCATGGACGTTGGAGCTCCCAGCAATTTTGCACGCATCATAGATCTCTACGGAGACTACAATGCCATTACAAGAGATATCAGCGGGGCGACCTACGCGGATAATCGCATCCGTGAAACCATGAAGCAATGCTTTAAAGAAAACGGATACATACTTGATCCACATGGTGCCTGCGGCTATCAGGCATTAAGGGAACAGCTCCCCGCAGACAGCGTGGGAGTGTTCTTAGAAACAGCCCATCCTGCTAAATTCAAAGAGAAAGTGGATGCTATCATTGGTACTGACATCACTATTCCCGAACGCCTCCAGGCATTCATGCGAGGCAAGAAGCAAAGCGTAGGGATGGTCAACGATTTCAAGGCATTCAAAGACTACCTCCTCAAACAACCACAAGAATGATCAGCAAAGCAAAAATAAAGCTCATCCGCTCTCTCGACAATAAGAAAGCCCGCCGAAAGAGCGGGGTGTTTGTAGCAGAAGGACCAAAAGTGGTCGGAGACCTGCTCCAGAAAGAGCAGGCCAAGATAGTCATAGCAACAGAGGATTGGATAACTGAAAACTGCAAGTTGATGACTGATATTGAAGTCATCAAAGTAGATGCCGAAGAACTGAGAAAAGCTTCACTTCTCCAACACCCTCAACAAGTGCTTGCCTTGTTTCCACTGCCACAGGAGAAAACTGATCCCCAGGCACTCCTCCCGCTGTTGGTAGGCCAACGCAATGGTGGAAGAGAGGCATTGGTCATCGCCCTTGACGGTGTGCAAGATCCAGGTAACCTTGGAACCATCATCCGCGTAGCCGACTGGTTTGGCATTGAGGACGTGATCTGTTCACTCAGTACAGTTGATGCCTACAGCCCAAAGGTAATCCAGGCAACCATGGGAAGCATCGCACGGGTACGTGTACACTATACAGATCTGGAGCGCCTCATCACCAGTCTGCCAAAAGACTTTCCTGTCTATGGGACTTGTCTCAATGGAGCCGACCTCTATGAGCAGCAACTCTCCGATGGCGGCCTGATTGTTATGGGCAATGAGGGAAATGGTATATCACCTGCCATAAAGGCCCTTCTCAACCGCCGGCTTCTTATCCCCAATTATCCTAAGGAACGGGCTACAGCCGACAGCCTAAATGTCGCCATTGCAACCGCCATCACCTGCGCGGAATTCAGGAGAAGAACCGTTTCTTAGAAAGATGACGCAAGTCCAATCCCTACTCCGGCTGAGCCTATTAAATAGGATATCAAACTCTCAATGGCGAGCGACCAAACCTATAAGCCGTTTGTCAAGGCTTCGCTATCAAAATATATTCTCATTGCATCTACATCGTAATGGCAACGCGTTTACACCGTAATGGCAACGCGTCTACACTGTAATGGCAATGCGTCTACACCGTAAAGGCAATGCGTCTACACCGTAAAGGCAACGCGTCTACACCGTAAAGGCAACGCGTTTACCCATCACCTCACGTAGCTCATGCATAATCATTCCTTTCCAATAGTCAAACATAAGCCTGCAATTTTTATAATTTTTATACCAAGAGTTGTCCAGACAGTATAAACTTTGCTATTTTGGATGATTGCGGATATTCATTTAACTTTTTTATCCAACTGGCGTAAAATCCGAAGAATTTTATGTAAGTTTGCAGTCGGATAATGATAGAAAAGTATTATCAAAGAAAGAGTTCTTTTAAGATTGTAATAAGAGTTATAACGAAAACAATTAACCATTATGAGCGAATCAAGTGATGGTGTTCAGTTTAAGTAAAGACTGTTTTTCGATTAGTAAAGGATTGTCTTTTGATTAGTAAGTAAATATTAATTATAGAGAAAGATGCACAAGATGAATTTTCTCCAACGTATTACCTGCGTCCTTATTCTGAATCTTTTATGCTTTGGACCATTATGCCTTCCTGCTTCAGCACAAGACTTCGATGGTGCTAAGGTAACGCTTTCTTTGCAGGATGCAACAATTGAATCCTTTGCAAATGATGTTGCTAAGCAAACGGGTATCGTAGTGAAATTTGCTGATGAGGATGTTAAGTCGCTCAAAGGAGTAACCCTTTCCGTTCGCGGCCAGTCAGTCACAAGTTTATTGGTGAGCCTCTCCAATCAACTTCCGTTTACTTATTCGGTTGATGGAAACACCCTCACCTTTGCCAAGAAGGTAGTTGCTCAACGCAAAGGAACCATCAAAGGTCAGGTTACTGACGCCAATGGCGAGCCAATCATTGGTGCCATTGTCCGCATGGAAGGCGTTAATGGTGGCTTCGTAACCGATATCAATGGTGAATATCAGATACAAACGGATCAGAAGGAGGCGCACCTTACGGTGTCCTACATCGGTTATAAGACCGTAACAAGGACTGTTAAGAATGGAGCAGCAGCCAACTTCACCTTGAGAGAGGACTCTAAAGAGATGCAGGAGGTTGTTATTACGGGTTATCAAACTAAGAACAAGAACTCGTTTACGGGTTCTCAAGTAGCCGTGACACGCGATCAGTTGATGAATGTGGGTACGAAGAATGTGTTACAAAGTATATCTTCCTTCGTTCCAGGTATGGTCATCACCGATGATAACCTCAAGGGTTCTGACCCTAACAAGGTGGCTGAGATCAATATTCGTGGGCGTGCCACCTTTGAGGGACAGGCTAATACCCCAGTCTATGTAGTCGATGGTGCACAGGTAACAGCAGAGTATGTTGCCGACATGGATATGAATGATATAGAGACCGTAACCGTCTTGAAGGATGCTTCAGCGTCTGCCCTTTATGGTGCGAAGGCGTCAGCTGGTGTGATTGTCATCACTACCAAGACATTGAAAGGTGGTAAGCTGAAATTGAATTATAGTGGAACCGTTCGTTTGTCAACGCCAGACTTGCATGATTATCACCTCTTGAATGCTCGTCAGAAACTTGAGTATGAGCGTTTAGCAGGCTTGTTCACTGATACAGATCCAGCCCGTCAGTACCAGTACGACCGCGACTATGCACGCATATATAACGATGTTCAGCGTGGAGTAGAGACTGATTGGCTATCGAAGCCATTGCGTAATGCCTTCTCACAATCACATAGTTTGAGCATTGATGGTGGTGATGAGCGTGCCAAATATAACCTTGGAGTACGTTATGGAAAGGACTCCGGAGTGATGAAGGGGTCTGATCGTACCCGCTTATCAACCAACTTCCGCCTCTCATATAACGTCTCGGGCAAGTTCTTCATATCGAATAATTCAACGTTAACATCGGTTACTAATCATGAATCACCGTATGGTGACTTCTCCGATTGGGTAAAGATGAACCCTTATGAAAACCCTTACGATGCAGACGGGCAGTTGCGTTCTTCGCTCTATCATGACCTTGCCAACCCATTGTATGATGCCTCATTAGGTAGTTACAACAAGTCGAATAACCTCGACTTCCTCAATACCACGAGTGTCCAGTTATGGTTTGGTGATAAGATTCGATTGGATGGTGACTTCACAATCGACCGCAGTAAGCAAGACAGACGTGTGTTTACTTCACCTTTCTCGTATAATGAGAAGATCACAAAAGCAGTCAACCAGCGAGGCTCCCTGTCAGATAACTGGACCAATACAACCGCCTTCCAAGGTAAGGTAATGCTGTCTTATAACAACTACTTCTTCAAGAAGTTGTTCTTAACAGCTATGGGTGGTAGTAGTATAGAGTCGACTTCTACAGACGTAGCAGGCTATCGCTCAGTTGGATTCTACTCTGACCAGTTGGGCCATCCAGCCTTTGCAACCTCTTATGATATCAATAGTCACCCCAGTGGTTCAGATACAGAAACAAGGGGAGTAGGCTTCTTTGTGAATGCAAACACTATATGGGATAACAAGTACTTCCTCGATCTCATCTATCGTTATGAAGGCTCCTCCCGATTCGGAAAGAACCAACGCTTTGCTCCATTCTGGAGTGTCGGAGGTGGTTGGAACATCCATAATGAGAAGTTCATGAAGGGTACTCCCATCCAATTACTCAAGTTGCGTGCTAGCATAGGATACCTTGGTAACATCAACTTCAACCCTTATCAGTCATTAACAACGTATAGTTACAGCAGCTCTTACTTCTATGGTAAGGGTACAGGTGCCACACCTATTACTATAGGTAACCCCGACTTGAAGTGGGAACGCACGTTGAGTACGAATATCGGTGTCGACTTCACCGCTTTCCACGGACGTATCGACCTCTCTGCCGACTACTATATCAAGAATACAGATAACCTGCTTTTGGATATTACCAAGGCACCATCAGTAGGTGTATCCACCTCTCGTGAGAATATTGGAGAGGTTCAGAACACAGGTTTCGAGCTTCGTGTTCGCACCTTCCCAATACAGACGGAGGACTGGCAATGGTCGCTTGGTTTCACCTATGCATATAATAAGAATAAGATCAAGAAGATAAGTAATGCGCTCCGTGCACTCAATGAGCAGAACCTCGCAAAGGGTGGTGTTGCACCACTTCCTGTATATGAGGAAGGTCAGTCGTTGACAGCTCTGAAGGTTGTTCCATCCGCTGGTATCGACCCAGTAACAGGTCAGGAGATCTTCATCAAGCGTAATGGTAACTACACATTTACCTATGATCCGAATGATAAAGTCATCTTTGGTGATACGAACCCAATCGGTATCGGATCTATCAACTCCTACCTTACTTATAAGCGATTTGCCCTTAGCTGCACCTTTCAATACTCATTTGGTGGAGCCTTGTATAACGAGACTCTCGCTACAAAGGTAGAGGGTGCTAACCCTAAGTATAACGCCGATGAGCGTGTACTTCAGGACAGATGGAAGACGCCAGGAACGATTGCTAAGTACAAGCGAATTGATGATACGGCAACACCTTATCAAACATCTCGCTTCGTGCAGAAGAACAATTACCTGCGAATGAGCAGTTTGGCATTGTCTTACGAGGTTCCAACAACATGGATACAGAAGTACGGTTTGAGACGTATGTACCTTGAGTTCCTCACCAATGACCTCTTCTATCTATCCACAGCAAAGCGTGAGCGCGGTCTAAACTACCCTTACGATAGAAGTTTCGAGTTCTCATTAAGATTCTCACTTTAATACGATTAGATAAGAAATGAATATGTTAAAAAAATATATAGGGGTTTCGGTGGTACTTGCACTACTAACCTCTTGTAATGACTTCTTGAATGTTCAGCCCAAAGGACAGAACACCGAAGACCAGATGTTTACGACTATCACGGGTTATGAAGATGCTATGTTTGGTGTTTATGGCAAGTTAGCTTCCTCCAACCTGTATGGTGAGAACCTCTCATGGGGGCTTGTTGACAAGCTCGGACAGGAGTTCGGTTATGATAACTCGCAAGATGTGAGCTATTATCTGAACCGTTACCAATATACCAACCAACAGGCTCGTTCGCAGACAGATGCCATCTGGAAGAACATGTATAGCAATATCGCAAATGTCAACAACGTGTTGCGACACATGAATGATATCAGTAGTGCGCCCCAAGAGAGGCGCCTCATACATGGTGAAGCATTGGGGTTACGTGCCTTTATGCACTTCGATCTGGCTCGCTTATATTGTACTGACTATACCCGAAGTGACGCCAATACGTTAGGTTTACCATACGCAACTGAGTTCAATCTAAAGAACCGCCCACGTTATAGTTTGCATGATACTTTCAAGTTAATCATTGGTGATTTGAATGCTGCCGACTCGCTATTGTCAGATGATAATAACGTTACTTACAATAACGTTTTACAGCGTGATTATCATCAAGACCGCGTCATCTTCTTCAATAAATATGCGGTGAAAGCAACGAAAGCACGCGTTTACTATACTATGGGTAATAAGTCAGAAGCAGCCAAGTATGCACGTGAGGTCATCAATGCAACACAGAACTTTAAGCTGAACACATCGACTTCTATCGATTCTATTATGCGTTTCCCAGCTAATAAAGAAATGATATTTGGAGTTTATGCAGCCGATCGTTCTGGTGCTATTCGTTCTGTTTTTCTGCGTGCAACAGGTGCTGGTACGTTTACTGAAGGGCGTCGTGATGCACGAAGTCTCTATGAGACAGACCACTTCACCGCCACTAGCTCCGATGCAAGATACAGCTCGTTCTTCAGAGAAAACACCTCTTCGGGTGCATCAACATTCTCTTTTATACGCTTCATACAGAACGATGCAGAGGCAAACAGCAATACTCTCAAGGGCTTTGTACTGATTAGTCTGCCAGAGATGTACTATATCTTGAGTGAAAGCGTGTATGATACGAACAAGACAGAGGCTATTTCTCTGCTTAACGCAGTGAGGAAAAGTAGGGGACTTGGCGATGTTGATGCTTCGAAAGTGAGCACCCGTGACCTCTTCGAACAGGAGATGATGCGTGAACGTATGCGCGAGTTCCCTGGTATGGGACAGTCATTCTATGCATTAAAGCACTATAATCGCAGCTTTACAGACTTCCGCAACGTTGATACCTATCAGCCTTCTGATGCCATCTTCAACCTCCCTTGGCCTGATGTGGAGAATGAGTATGGTAACAAGGAAGTACATAAATTATAAAAGATAAGGGCTAATAAGGTCTTGGTGGGGCGAAAACTCTTTTGCTAACCACGCTGACCTACCCTCATACAAAGGATATTGATACAATCAACTATAATTTAATAGATTATGTATAAGTCAATCATAAACTTCTTTGCCATTGGTGTTATTGCCTTGTCATGGCAGGCATGCTCTGGTATAGATTACGATGGGGAATATTCTAAAGAAGGTGATTTTGAAGGCAATAACCAGGTGTATTTTGATTTGAAGAATACTTCTGACACCTTATATAATTACTCTTTTGGAACTGCACCAACTAGTGTGACACGTGATACAGTGGCTGTTACTGTAAAGCTCGCAGGCGTTAGAAAATCTACAGCCCAGCACTTTAAGGTAGTCGTTGACCCTAGTAGCTCGGCTCAAGCAGGTGTACACTATGAGGCATTGGATAGCGATCAGATCATTCCAGCCGATAGTCTTTCAGCAACATTCCCAGTGGTGTTGTTGCGTCAAAACTTGAGTAGTACGCAGAATGATAACATACGTCTTGTATTGCGTTTAGAGGCTACCAACGATTTGGGAGTTCGTTTCCCAAATATGACCAAACGCATTATCACCTTCGATAATGTACTCGAGAAGCCTTATTGGTGGGACTATCCAATAATGAAGGCAATGGGTCTTCCAGATTATACTCCGGCCAAGTATCGTATGTTGTTGTCGTATTATAACTCCGACCCAAGCCTAATTGTGAATGCATTTCGCAATCCTCGTCTACAGACGCAGCTGTATAGAAACATTCAGAAGGTTAAGGCTTATTTCCTAGCAAACCCTGAGTAACAATACAACTAATAGATAACAGTTACGGGACACGGTCCCTTCATGGATAAGAAAGCTACAAGTATGATAAAGAAATATTTATATGTATTGGCGCTATCTGCCTTTACCTTCACCTCATGTATTGAGGATGACTCTACTGCGGGGGACGACCTTGTATCAGTAATAAGTCTTCAGAATCCTCTTGAAAGTACTTACACATTGCATCAGAACGATACTCTTAAGATCAATCCAACCATCTTGCAGACAAATGGAGACAAACCCCTTACTTACGAATGGGAGGTTAATCATAAGCTAGTATCGAACGATACGAAGCTAGTCTACCCTTGTAACAAGTCGGGAGAGTACAAAGCTCGCTTGCGTGTAAGCAATGGTCAGAACATTCAAATCTATGAGTTCAATGTCAATGTAGAGTATGCTTACACCAAGGGAATCTATCTCTTGGCTGATAACAACAATCAAACCATCTTGTCATACGTCCCAACTGAGGATGTAAACAAGTCTTTCAAGCTGGATGTATTGGCTGAGAACAACCCTAATGTCAGCTTTGGTGCACCACGCTCAATGGCTTTCAGTAGGACATTCGATAGTCAGAAGTCAAACATCTTGTTCCTTGCTGCAGGCAACCCATCGAAGATTTATCAGCTAGATGGCTATGAGATGGTGTCGATCTTCAATACTTCTGTTGGTGAGAAGGTCAATCAGTTAGCGGCAAGTTCGGATGATAGTCGACCCAAGGTGATGGCTCTTACGGATCATAACCTCTATTCTCTTGATGTGAATTCAACCAATCTTCAAACACAGACATCACGTTTCAATGGTGCTGTCAGTGGTAACGTCACACTTGCCAAGTACATGACTCCATGGTGGAGAGAGGACTTGTTCTATGCACATGCCGATGCTTACTTCGACAATTCACATGGTTCTCTTCTCACAATGGGCATTGAGAACACCTCCATACCAGCCGAGATCCTTAAGGGAACATTCTCTGGTGACACCTTGGTAGGTATGGCTAACATTAATAAGCAGCGTCATCTCGCCCTCATCACATGTCAGAAGAGCACGGGAACATTCTATTTCAACTATATCTTCCCAGGCTATTATTCATCTGACGCAACCAAGCGCATTGCTGCAAATGTCCTGTATCGCATAGCTATGCCAGCGTCAACAGGAATTGCCAATGGCTCTGTTGTGCGTTCAGCACGTAGTAAGAACATCGTTTACTACACGAAGGGTAACGCCGTATATGCACATAACGTCCTCGCGAACGGAACCTTCCCTACGGCTCCGCTCATTAGTGTTGGCAATAGCACGGAGACTATAGTTGACATGGTATTTTCCGATGATGACAACCTTATATATATAGCAACTAACGACCCATCAAGCGCTATGCAGGGTAGTCTTTACTGTTATGACGCACAGACTAATAGCCTACGTTGGTCGAAACAGCATATCACTAAGAGGATTGTGAAGGCACTATACAGAAATAAATAAACATTAATGATAATGGATATCTCACATTGGAAACCATTACTGGGAGGGACTTTTGCGTTCCTCCTAGTATTGCATGGTACTGCAGTTAAGGCTGATGACAATAAGTCGAAGGGCTCTTCTAAAGCCAAAGAGGAGACGAAGTACGATCGACTCTTTAAGGACAAGAAGACCGAGACAGCACGTAGTAAGTTCATCACAGTCTACAAGCAAGACAACAAAATCTACTTTGAATTACCGCGAACACTGCTTAAGAAGCAGATGATATTAGGTGGCACGATCACGTCAACGACCGACCCTACAACGGTGACAGTCGGTTCGACGAGTGCTAACCCAGTACTCTTTTATTTCGACATACAGGATAGCTCAGTGGTAATGAAGACCCCGAACAATGTTCTCTTTCAGTCGAATGCCTCCTCACCAGAGCTTAATAGCGCCCTAGCACTCAACTATCGCGATGGTATCTGGCAGGGTTTTAACATCATGGCATATAACAATGACAGTACAGCAGTAGTCTTCGACGTTACCTCTTTACTAGGGAAACCAACTAACCTACTGCCTGTTATGCCAACACGTAATGGTAAGTATTCTATCAAGGCAACGCCTAAGCCAGAGCTTTCTTTTATACGTGGTATAAAGAGTTTTGATACTAACTTGTCCATCAATAACGACTTCTCCTATGGCGTTTCCACCTCTTTAATGTCTATGCCGATAGGTGGTGAGCGTCCAACAACAGTAGGTGTAAGCTATAGCATAGCCCTTGTTCCCGAGTTAGCTATGCGTCCTCGTATTATGGACTCACGCATTGGGGTTAATTATTCTGCTCGATTAGGAATACCAGTGGAAGGGGCTGAAACAAAGAAAATCTACTATTCTCACCGTTGGAATCTTGTACCACGTGATAAGAAGGCATACACTAAAGGCAAACTAAGTGAGCCTGTTCAGCCTATCCGCTTCTATCTTGATAACACCTTTCCAGAGGCTTGGAAGAAACCTATCAGAGAGGGTGTTCTTGCGTGGAACAAGGCTTTTGAGAAGGTTGGATATCGAAATGCAATAGAGGTGGTAGACTTCCCTAAAGATCAAGAAGACTTCGACCCAGACAACGTGCAGTACTCTTGTATCAGATATATCCCTAATGGTTCTTCATCCGAACCATCGAGTGACAAGTATGTAAACCCTAACACTGGAGAGATCATGAGTGCGTCAATGTTTATCTATTCTGACGTCGAACGCTCTCTACATAAGCGTCGTTTGGTTGAGACAGGAGCCGTTGATCCATCAGTGAGAGGCAACCGCTTGAATGCAGCTCAGTTTGCTGAAGGTTTGAAGCTACTTGTGATGAGAGAGATGGGAAGTATGTTGGGATTGCAAGCTAACCCTGGTGCGTCATCTACTTATCCTACTGACTCTTTGCGTAATGCACGTTTCACCACAACCATGGGACTAACGCCATCGGTTATGGATGACGTAGATTATAATTTTGTGGCACAACCCACAGACCATGGTGTACGCCTTGCTCAAACCGATTTGGGCATGTATGACTATTTCACCATTGATTGGAACTATCGTTACTTCGACCCTTCTTCTGTCTCTATCAACGATGAGACAAAGACACTTGAGGCTTTCGTCGACAAGAAGGTACAGAATCCTCGCTATCGTTACTATGCTGAACGCAATGGCAAGTGGGATCCACGTGTGCAGCAAGGTGCGCTCGGTAATGACATGATTGAGACTGCCAACCTTGCCAACAAGAACTACTCTATCGTTGAATCGAACCTCTCTAAGTGGATAAAGAACGATGAGGACACACGAATCAAGGATCAGCTCTATCTCCAGATATCACAGAATCGATACGAAACATTCAAACATGTGCTTAGTAACGTGGGTGGTATGTACCTTAACAACATGAAGGTTTCAAGTGGAATAGCGCAGTATCAGGTCGTTCCTAAGGGTCTTCAGCGTCGCTCTATGCTGTGGTGCCTACAACAGGCAACCAACTTTACCAAGTATGCTAACCGCAACTACGAGCGCAAAGGGTTCTTATCTGTTAGCTACTATGACCAGTCTTTGGAGTTCATAGGCTATGACTTGCTTGCAGCTAGACTTCGTGTGGCTGTCACCTCCTACTTGAATCCAAACAGCTATACGCAGAAGGAGTACTTTGATGACCTCTATGACGGTCTCTTCAAGAGCGTTGCTCAAATGCGCGCACCGTCTCAGAGCGAACGAGTTCTGCAACGCACATTCATGAATTATGCGCAGAATGTAGTTTCAAAAGCCACTGGCAATGGTGGTTCTGAGGGTGGTCCGGGTAGTCGTTCGGCGTTGAAGGATGACGACATGGGTGCTACACCAGGTTTTGGTGACCCTTCACAGAATCTTGCCCCAACAGTGGATATCACTGTAGCAGACAACTCTGAGCTTTATTTCTATAATTGTCTGGCTAAGTTAAAACCAGCTTTAGAAAAGTGCCTAAAGGCTAACTTGCCATTAGAAGCACGCACCCACTATGAGATGTTGCTCTTCAAAGTGAACAAGACAATAGAGGTTAAGAAATGAGAAAAGTATTCATTCAATCTAAGAGAACGGCTGTCATCAGCTTACTATCTGTTGGTTTGCTAAGTATCTCACTCTCGGCGCAGGCTTTCCCATTCTTTAAAAAGAAGAAGAAAGAGACTAAGACAACCACAACTGTGGTGAAGAAAGATGCTTACGAGCGACTCCTTACAGAACAGAAGACTGACTCTGCCCGAGGTCCTTTCGTCTCTCTCTATCGAACGGGAGAGAAACTTTACGTCGAACTCCCCCCTTCTTCCCTCAATCGTGATATGTTGCTTGGGGCAACCATCTCGTCAGTATCCAGCCCGCAATATGCCGAATTAGGTACACGTGCAGGCTCTGTTTCTCATATCCGATTCGTTCAGAAGGATAGTTCCATCGTCATGCAGGCTGTCAATTCAGAGTTGCTTGACGCCTTACCAACGCCAATGGCAAAGGAAGCCGAGGCTACTAACTATCGTAACCTCGACCTCTATTCCTTTCCTATCAAGGCTCGTAACAAGAAAACAGGTGGTATAGTCTTCGATGCCTCATCGTTCTTCTTGCGCGAAAGTAAGTATTTCCCTGTTATCGCCAAGATAGCTGGTCCTTACAGAGTGGATGCTGAATTGAAACCCGAATGGATAAAGGTTACTGCATTAAAGTCCTTTGAGTCCAACGCATGTATTAAGATGGAACGTAACTACGTAGCCAACATGACGGGTAATAGTGGCAGTGTGGCAATCAGCAATCAACCGGTATCCATCGGTGTCGAATTTACATTAGCTCTATTGCCAGAGGATAAGATGACGCCTCGACTTAGCGATGTCCGACTAGGTTACTTCCTTACTCCTAAGGCAATAGTTAACGACGAACTCATAGAGCATGCGAGCTTTATTAATAGGTGGCGAGTAGAGCCAAAGGACTCTGCCGCATACTTTGCAGGAAAGCTCTCAGAGCCTAAGAAGCCAATTGTTTACTATATCGACAACAACTTCCCACCGCTTTGGAAGAAGGCGATTAGGAACTCCGTTCTGCGTTGGAACGCTGCTTTTGAACGTATAGGATTTAAGAATGTCATGCAGGTAAGGGACTTCCCAACGGATGACCCAAGCTTTGATCCAGATAATTTCAAGTACTCTTGCATACGTTACTTGCCTACTGCCACAGAGAATGCAATGGGGCCGTCATGGATTGATCCACGCACGGGTGAAATCATCACAGCCACTGTCTTGGTTTATAACGACGTGGTCAACGTCATAAATAGTTGGCGTTTTATCCAGACAGCACAGCTCGATCCCGCTGCTCGAACGCTCAATATGCCTGATAGCATACTAGAGGCTTCGCTCGAATACATCGTTGGTCACGAGGTTGGTCATACACTCGGATTAATGCACAATATGGCTGCATCAGCTGCTATACCTACTGATTCGTTACGCTCGGTGGACTTCACTCATAAGTATGGCACCACTACCTCTATCATGGATTATGCCCGTTTCAATTACGTTGCACAGCCTTCTGATAAGGGCGTATCGCTTACACCGCCTATTCTCGGCGTCTATGACAAATATGCCATAGAGTGGGGTTATCGTGTATTCCCTAACTCTAAAGGGTTCCGCGATGATATTAAGCCTTTGCAGGAACTTGTGGCTCAACACGAAACCGACCCTATGTATCGTTATGGATTGCAACAGTCGCGTTATCGTTATGACCCAACTGCGATCGAGGAGGACCTTGGTAGCGATGCCATCAAGTCGAGTACCTATGGTTTGAAGAACCTTGAATACATCCTCCAGCACTTTGATGAGTGGATACCAGATGGTGAGGACGGGGCTAGAAAGGCGAAACTCTATCGTCAAATAGTGTCTCAGGCTTATGGTTACTCACGCAATGTTTATGCCTTGATAGGCGGTATCAAGCTCTATCAAACGACCGAGTCTTCAGGGCTCCCACGCTATGAAGTCATATCAAAGGAACGCCAACGTGCAGCAGCAATGTGGCTCTTGGATGAGGCTCGAAAGTTCGGCAAACGGGGTATAACAAGTCTTGAAGATAGATTGCCACAGGTTAATTCGCACCCTTATAAGATGTTGGCAAGTGGCATACAAGAGATGGCTATGTCTGCAACAGCGCGTTTAGCACTCAGTTACTATGCCGATTCCACATCCTATTCACCATTGGAATATAACGAGGATGTCTATAACAACGTATGGAAAAAGACGATTGCAGGTGACGAGTCACTCGATGATGACGATATTGCTATGGAGCGTTTATACGTGGAACGACTCAAGTCGAACGTTATGGAAGTGAAGCAGATGGGTAGGGTGCGCAGCCTTCGCAACGACAAAGAAGACGTGTCCTTCCTCGGTTTCGGAACGGGTTATGGCGATCCAGAAACGATGTGGACAGAGACAATAGACCGCACTACTGAGTATGTGTTTCACTATGCACAGAAGTTGCAAACACTCCTTGCAGAGCGTATCAAGACTACGAGTAACAGTACACTCAAGGCACAATACGAATTGATGTATGCGCGTGTTCAACGCTACATGAACGAATAAAGCGGTGCAGCTTCGCACCCTATGCACAGAAAGAAACACCCTCTTCGATGGGAAGGGGGCGTTTCTTCGTATCGAAGAGAGCCTTTCTTTGTATCAAAGAGACGCCTCCTTCGTTTGTAGACATTGGTTTTCTCTTCCCTTTCCAAGCGGAGAGGGGACGGGGGGGAAGAGGCTGTAGAGAAGTTGGGAGAGAGGCTGCATCTCGTCCTTAAACAACAAATATCTGTTCATCTCATTTCAATTCCATAAAGGTGCGATTAAAACCAATAGAAAGCGACGCAGAAGCTAAAGCCGAAAATTATTCGACCTGTACGGTTGAAAAATTGATTTCTGACTGAGCAAATAATTCCCCACTTTTTCCGTTATAACTAAAAATTATAAAGTCATAAAGGACATGGGAAAGTCAAAAATACGGTTTTATGCCAAGATAACGACCCCTGATGGCCGTGAAATAACAAGACGTGTGGAAGAGGATATACCAGACGACCTCAACCCGCACGATCTTGATGAGTTTATGTCTTCATTTGACGATTATGAGCAGCATGTGCTGAAAGCTCG
>ERZ772881.1104-NODE-1104-length-25873-cov-6.469362_pt1 | contig 25873 bp, 26 predicted proteins | sample MGYA00580581_ERZ772881 | MGnify/ENA primary metagenome ERZ772881 (study PRJEB29015, sample SAMEA2737668) | human gut metagenome | biome: human gut; feature: human-associated habitat; material: faeces | place: China | collected 2012 ...
ATTCATGTGCAGTGCCGATTTGCGCGAATTCATGGACGCGCACCACCTTGACCGCACTATGAGCGCGGCAGCAAGTGGCGGCTTCGGATTCCAGTCGACGAGCGCTTTCGGAAACGGCGGCATGAACGGCGGCGGCAATAGCAGTAGCGGCGCGGCGCTGGGTCACAACCATTTCAACCCGCGCAAGGCCTTCGGCACCGCGACGCCGAAGGACCATATCTACAACACGCCGCGTGCCTGGTACATGCAACGCCGCCTCAACCCCAGCGAGGACTGGGATTCGCCGGCCGCCCGCTACACGCCCGCATCCGACGATATTCCGTGGTGCCGCGTGCCGGAGAACGCTGTGACGCTCGAAGACGTCGACTTCCTGATGAGCGCGCACTTCGAGGGCACTCCTTACGATCCGTACGGCACGCTCGGAACGCCGGAAAGCCGCCATCGTTACCGTCCGATCGGCATCAACCGCACCGGGCACATGGTGGCCATGCAAATCCGCCCGTACGCGCCGGAGACAAGCCGTTCGATCATGTGGATCTCATACGGTTCCGGCCCCTTCACCGCGGCCACGCCATTCTATGCGAACGTCAACGATACGCCCGCCTACCTGCGCGACACCTCGCCGGAAGTCTCGACCGACAATCTGTACTGGGCAAACCGTTTGATCGCCGCGCTCGCCGACGCGCATTTCTACGAAACCAGCAATGCGATCGAAGAATTTGCGGAATCGGCCCGCGCTTACGGCCATCGTCTGGTGGAACGTACTGATGCCGAATTGCGTGAGATGTCCGCGCAAACGAGCGCGTCCGAATCGCAAGAGCGTGCAGGGGCCGCGGAGATTACGGAAAACGCAAGTATTGCAACCATCGCCAGACTGCAGCAGTCCAACGAAGAAATGGCGGAATACTTGCGCACTCACGTCACGAAACTGCTCAACGACGTGCTCTACACGTCCAGCAATCTCATGCACAACAGTTTCGCCATGTCCGACCGCTGGAACTAAGCATAAAGCCCTGAAATTCGGCAAAACCCGTCCCAATGAGCCAAGGTTTCCGCGCTCGGAGCATTCCGCATGAACGCAGGCTGTTGGAAGCGTCAGTGCTGCTCCCAACAGCCTCACGACTGCATCCGCATTCTCGTACGTCAGTTTTTGCCCATATCTCGCTTATATATGGCAGATTTCGAGAGCTGACACGAGGCATTTCGCTTATATATATGGCACTCGTGCTTGTAGGCAAGGCGATTTCGGGGGTAAAATATACCCTCTAAGTCACCTTGCTATCAAGGGCATCTGCCATATATAAGGCAGATAGTGCTATCTAGACCGTCGATTGACCATCAAATCGTCGGAAATCGCGATCAGTTGAACCCGACGACGTGTTCCGCCACGAAATATCCCTTGCGAATCACGAAACGACCGATCGACCCGCGCAAATTCAACGCACGAGACATGGCCTTCTTGCGCACATCCTTGTAAATAGTGGGGGAGTACGCCTTAATGTCGTCCCACATATCCTTTTTCTTCTCATAATTTTCCGGATCGCGAGACAAAATCATGAACACACTTGCCACGGAACTTTCAATCGCCAGGAAGTGGATCATATAACGGTATAGACCGTCCGGCACCGTATCGCGTTCCGGAGTTGCACGCACCATGCACTGGTTGACGAGGCGCAGCTGGTCGACGCGGCGGATCATCACGTCGGTCTGCACGCTCTGGCCGTCGCGACCGATGAAATAGTGGTAGAACGGCGTATCCAAATACTTCATGGTCTTCACCCACGGGAACGGCTGGTACGCGTAAATGAAGTCCACGTAGAACGTGTGCTCCGGCAGCTGCATGCCGGACTCTCGCACCACGGCGGTGCGGTACGTCAGCGCGTGCATGAGAATGTATTCAGCCAAGCCGAAATGCCCAAGATCGTTCCAGGTCAGGCGCTCGCCGGCCTTCATGGCATGGCGGAAGTTCACCACATGCTTGTTGCGTTTGCCAACCTTGTCATACACATAATTGGTGACGAGCATGTCGATCGGCTCGGTGGAATCGGCCTCTTCGCGCAGCACGGCCATGACCTGTTCGAGCGATTCGGGGCCAACCCAATCGTCGGCGTCAACAACCTTCACGTACATGCCGCTTGCCGCCGCGATGCCGGTGTTGACGGCTCCGCCATGCCCCTTGTTCTCTTGGTGGATGGCGCGCACGATGCCTGGATAGCGGGCTTCGAATTTCTGTGCCATTTCCAGCGTGCCGTCGGACGAGCCGTCATCCACGATCAGCACTTCGATGTCGTCGTTGCGCTTCGCTGCGATTAACGACATGACGCATCGTTCCAAATATTCGGTCATGTTGTACGCGGGCACCACGAAGGTGAGCGTCTTCTTCTCCTGCATAGTCTTCCTTGGTCGGCCGAGGTGACCTTCCGCGCGCGGCGCGTGGTCACTGCGTAACGAAACTAACGTAGCACCTTGTTTGCTTCAGGGGAACGGTTTGTACGCAATAGGCACCCTGAATGGCGCAATCTGCACCTGAAATTTCCCTTAAGGGTACCGTTGTTGACAATTTGTAAGTTTTCGTCGATGCTTGTTGGCTTGTGCGATGCTTGCGATTCCCCTGTTGCTGGTACTGTTCGATTCTTGCGTCTGGCGCCTGTTGGCGTGGGCTGCGATGCTTACGATGACTGGGGGCGGCTGGGTTTTACGACTGCTGTTCGGCTTGCGTGCCTTGGCTTCCGGCTGCGCCTTGTTCGGTATTCTGTTCAGCGTTCTGCTCGGCTGGGCTTTCCGTATTGTTTTGTGATTGTGCCTCTTTTGCGGCCTTGCGCTCGCGTTTCGCGATTTCCTTGATTTCGCGCCTTTCCTGCTTTTCCGCCTCTTTTTCAACGGCTTCCAACAAAGGGAGAGACCCTACGGATTGGATCAGGGCTACCTTGCCCACCACCTGCTTGACCTTGTTCCGCTGAAGATGACCGATGAAGTGGAGCGGCGCGCCGTCATAGGCGTTCTGGCTCAGCTTCTCCGTCATCTCCTGGACCCGGTTTTCGCCCAGCACGTCGATCCCAGCGGCGATGGCCTCCCGGCAGGCGGCGGCGTCATTCATCTTGCTGGCGCCTACCAGCGTGATCTCCTTGGGGTCCCGGCCGCATTCGCCGCAGGCGGCGGCGATCCGCTGACGGACCTCCTGAATATTTGTCTGAATGGACATAGAACATCCCTCTCTTTCTTTATGAAACAACTTTTCCGTCATACAGATCCCGTGCGGCAACGATGATCTCGTCACCGGGCCGCAGCCGCAGCTTCTCCGTGGAGCCGGCAGACCGGACCACAGCGTAATCGTCACCGGTGAGCAGCACCTCTACCGGCTTGAACCGGGCCTTTGCGCCGGAGACGCAGTAAACACCGGTGACATTGACCTCCTTGCTGGCAGTCTCCTCGGTTTCCGGGTCCTTTTCCGTAACGGTCTGGGTGGCCACACGCAGCGCAGCCAGAGGGACCCGCAGTCCATCGGTGGTATCCAGAATGATCTCGGCGCTCTGGCGGCGCAGGAGCGTCAGTTCCTGCAAATATGTATTCCCCTGGAAAGTCACCACACAGCGGCCGTTTTCCTCCGCGCCCACGGACAAAAGCGTGACCGACAGGTCCCGGTCCACGTTCTTGGTAAACCGGAGGGACAGGCTCTCTCCGGTTCCCAGACGGTTCTGGCGGGTCTGAAGGGTCTGGGCCTCCTGTGCGGAGACCACGCCCACATAATACCAGTTATCCCCCAGGATCAGCTTTCCGGTGTTGGCGGGGATCTCGGCAGGGGACAGCTTATTCAGAGCACTGGGAGTCAGCGCGGACAAACTGTCCGGCGTCAGAACGGATTCATAGCCGTCCACCACGGCGGAAAACAAACCGGACCGGGGAGACCGGATGGTCTTTACGGAATTAGCAGCCTGAGACCGCAGGGTTTTCAACTGGTTTTTCAGTTCCTGCAGCTGTCCGCTGAGATCCTCGGTGCCGGAATAGGTATAATCCCGCTTGAGGACCAGAGACCGCAGCTCCTGCCCCCGGCTCTCCGCCGCGTCCAGCCGTCCCGCCGCCACGACGGTCCGGTAATCCAGCAGGGACCGGGCGATCTGGCTGTCCAGCTTCAGCGTGACCTCCGCGCCCAGCATGGATTCCTGAGCGTATTCCAGCTGCTCGATGCGGTTATTCAGGGTTTCGATCTCGTTCTGCCGGTCCAAGGACGCCTGATCGGCGTAGACGGTGGCCACGGCCCCGCCGGTGCCGACCCGCTCGCCCTCGTTTTTCCGCAGCCGCATAAGGCCGCCGGCATCGCCGGTGAGCACCTGCTCCTGCCGGACCACATAGCCGCTGATGTCCACCGTATCCTCCACCTGATAGGTGTAGGCCAGGGTGGTGGAAAAGGGGTCGCTTACATAGCCGTAGATCTGATAGCCGAAATAGGCCAGCACCAGAAGAGTGATGACCGGCGTGAACAGCTTGCTCACAAAGGATGATCGATTCATGTACGCCTCGTATCGTTACAGGGCAGCTTCCTCCTCACTTTCCCGCAGGGCCACCGGACGAAGGGGGACCACTGTGGAAATGGCGTGTTTGTAAATCACCTGCTGCCTGCCGTCGCTTTCCAGCACCACCACAAAGGGATCGTAGCCGGTAACGGTGCCCCGCATCTGGAACCCGTTCATCAAAAACACGGTGACGGGCAGCCGCTCCTGCCGAAGACGCAGGAGGAAGAGATCCTGTAAATTGATTTTTTTCTGCATAGTATTCCGCTCCTTCTTTATTTGGGAGCGGCTGTGCCAGCGGTACGCTGTCTCTGTCGGTCGATGACCGCCGCCCCTGGGCTTATCCTAAGCCAGAAGCGGTCAAAATTTCTGTCGAAATCTGGAGGGCACGGGCAAAATCACGGTCTTTTTCCCAATAGATCCAGTGAATAGCCGGATTCCGCCGCAGCCAGGTGAGCTGGCGCTTGGCATACTGCCGGGAGCGGAGCTTGACCAGCTCCAGTGCCTCCTGCTCCGTAAGGATCCCGTCCAGTACGCCCAAAAACTCCTTATAGCCGATGGCCTGCATAGCGGTGGCATTCCGGGGCAGCCCCATGGCCAGCAGAGCTTGGACTTCCTCTAAAAGCCCCTCCTCCGCCATCTTGTCCACACGGCGGTCGATGAGCGCCTTCATGTCGGCCCGGTCTGCGAATTGCAGGCCGATCCATACTGCGTCATACCGGGGAGGCAGTTGGCGGGTGGCAGCATTGTGGGCGGAGATGGTCTCGCCCGTTTCCAGATAGACCTCCAGCGCTCGGAGAATGCGCTTGGTGTCGGCGGGATGGAGCCGTGCGGCGCTTTCCGGGTCCACCTGCCGCAGCTCTGCCAGCAGCGGCTCAATGCCGTCCCGGTCAAACCGGGTCTCCAATTCCCGGCGCACCTCTCCGCCGGCGTGTCCGCCGGCGAAGCCGTGTCCCCGGATCAGGGCGTCCATCCACAATCCGGTGCCGCCCACCAGAATGGGCAGCTTTCCCCGGGAAAGGATATCATCCACAATGGGCGTGGCCTTCGTCACATATTCTGCGGCGCTCCACTGTTCGCTGGGCTCCGCCACGGCGATCATGTGGTGGGGGACCCCCTGCATTTCCGCCTCCGTAGGGGCGGCGGTGCCGACGGTCATGCCCCGGTAGATCTGCATGGAGTCGGCAGAGACCACCTCTCCGTGAAAGTGCTGGGCCAGCAGAACGCCCAGTGTGGTTTTGCCGCAGGCGGTGGGGCCTGCGACGCAGACGATCTTCGGTGTCACACGCCGTCTCCTTTCTGATGTGTCAAGCGCAGGGGCAAATGTTCTCAGCGGTGATAGAGCCGCTTGGTCTCATACTTCGGTTCACAGCTCACCCGGACACCCAGACGCTTGAAGATTTTCAGATCCTCCTCGCTGATGATGACGGAGAAGTGGGCCTCACTGTCCCGGAGACCGGGCAGCTGCCGCTTGGCAAGGTCCGCCAGCGGGTTGGTCAGGGCGGAGATCGCCAGGGTCAGCAGTACCTCGTCGGTGTGGAGCCGGGGGTTACGGTGATCCAAATAGGTGGTTTTCAGATGGCAGACAGGCTCTAAGACCTGCTTGGAGATCAGTTCAAACTGATCGTCGATATTTCCCAAAGCCTTCAGAGCATTCAGCAGCAGCGCCGCCGCAGCCCCCAATGTCCCGGAGGTCTTGCCGGTGATGATCCGGCCATCCGGCAGCACCATGGCGCCGGCTGGAGCGCCGGTGGCTTCCGCCTTGTCCAGCGCCGCTGCTACGGCGGGGCAGATCTCCGGCGTCACGCCGGCCTGCTGCATCACCAGTTCCAGCTTGCGGACAGTCTCCTCCGCCCCCTTGCCCTGGACCAGCTCGGTTTTCGCGGTGTAATACCGCCGCAGGATCTCCATACGGGAGGCGGCGCGGCATACCTCGTCGTCTACAATGCAGTTCCCCGCCATGTTCACGCCCATGTCCGTGGGGGATTTGTAGGGGGATTTGCCCTGAATCTTCTCGAAAATGGCGTTGAGCACCGGGAAAATCTCTACATCCCGGTTATAATTGACGGTAGTGATGCCGTAGGCCTCCAGATGGAAGGGGTCGATCATGTTCACATCATCCAGATCGGCGGTAGCGGCCTCATAGGCAAGGTTGACCGGATGCTTCAAGGGCAGGTTCCAGATGGGGAAGGTCTCAAACTTGGCGTAGCCCGCGCTCACGCCGTGTTTGTGCTCGTGGTAGAGCTGGGAGAGGCACGTCGCCATCTTGCCGCTGCCGGGGCCCGGCGCGGTGACGACGATGAGCGAGTGCGTCGTCTCGATATACTCGTTGTGGCCAAAGCCCTCGTCGCTCACGATGTGGGCGACGTCGGAGGGATAGCCCGCGATGGGGTAGTGGCGGTAGTTGCGAACGCCAAGCGTGTTGAGACGCTTGATGAAGGCATCCGCCGCGTTCTGCCCCGCGTACTGCGTGATGCATACGCCGCCGACATAAAGCCCCAGCGAGCGGAACGCGTCGATCAGGCGCAGGCAGTCGTCATCATAGGTGATGCCGAGGTCGCCGCGCACCTTGTTCTTTTCAATGTCGTTCGCGTTGACCGCGATGACGATCTCCGCGTCGTCGCGCAGCTGCTGAAGCATGCGGATCTTGCTGTCGGGCTGGAAGCCGGGCAGCACGCGCGAAGCGTGAAAGTCGTCGAAGAGCTTGCCGCCGAACTCCAGGTACAGCTTGCCGCCGAACTTGCTGATGCGCTCGCGGATGTGCGCGGACTGCATGGCAAGGTATTTGTCGTTATCAAAACCGATTTGTCCCATCGTAAAAAGCACCCCATTTTCAATTTACACATAATATATGCCTATTATATAGAACGTACGGCGGCTTGACAAGAAATGTGCCCGCAGAAAAATAGATGAAAAACGGCGGCGAATTTCTGCTATTTTCCCCTCTTTACATCAGCGAGCTCTTAGCGTATGCTATAAACAGTCTCTTCACGGGGGGAAGAAAAAATCCGCACTTTTTGAAAAAAGATGTTGACAAAAGAATGCGGATATAGTAGTATATCACTGTTCGATTCGCGCGGTTAGCTCAGCTGGTAGAGCACATGCTTGACGTGCATGGGGTCACAGGTTCGAGTCCTGTACCGCGCACCAGATCCCACCTCATTCGGGGTGGGATTTTTCTTGCTTGCCACAACAAAGCCCTGAAGCCTTGCGGCTTCAGGGCTTTTCCTCTTCTCTCCGTCACACCGTGATCTTCTTCAGCCACTCGATGTATTCCAGCGCCAACTCCGACAGGGCGCGGGCAGGGTTGCAGATGTAGCCGATCTCGATCTGCCCCAGATCCGTGATGGGCGCCGTGACCAGAGATCGCCGGCAGTCCTCCTGGGTCAGATACCCCGAACCGGTCACATACGCGCTGCCCAGCGCCAGTACCGAATAGGCCATGGCGCGGTCAGACACTGAGATGATCTGCTGCTGCGGGTCCCACTGCCGCCGCGTGGGCGTAAAGCGGGCGGACGAGGGATGACACTCCTCGTAGGAGATGAACGGGTGCTGCTGGATCTCTGCCAGCGTCACGCTCCCGCGTCCGGCCAGCGGGTGGGTCTTGTGGACGTAGATGTGCAGCAGATCGTACTTCATGTGCTGGAAAAAGATGTTCCGCCGGTTGCACGCCTTGATGATGGTGCTGCGGCTGTCGCTGGTAAAGAACAGCACCCCCACATCGGAGCGGTTGGTCTCCACGTCCTGCAGCACCTGATCCATGTTTCCCTCAAAGTACCCCAGATGGTACTTCTGGTTTTTCGGCTGGGACACGATATGCTCAAAGGCATCGATGCCGGAGACATGGTGCAGCGAGGATACGCAGAAGTGCTCGCGGTCGCTTTTGCGGTTCTTATACTTGTCATCCAGATCCTGATAGATGTTGGACAGCAGCTGCGTGTCCTTCAGGAACTCCTCCCCCTGACGGGTCAGGGAGATACCTCTGCTGGTACGCTCGAAAAGCACCATGTCGTACTCTCGTTCCAGGTTCTGGATGGATTCGGACAGGCTGGACTGCGAAATAAACAGAGCCTCGGCAGCCTTGCCGATGGAACCGGCCTTGCTGACGGCCCGCACATATAGTATTTGCTTCAATGTCATCGTTTTCACCTCATACCCGTTCCGCCGCAGATGACGGAGCCGCGCCGCCCGCCGGAACGCCGCCGTCAGGCAAGCCTGTTTTTCCTTATTTTATCACCCTCCTCGGGAAAAAGCAATCGCCGCAGGCGTCCCGCTCCTCTCTTAGGCCCGCCCCGACATCACATTGCCCATCGGCTAAACCGATGAGTTTGAATCGTTTATTTGTTCTTCAAATCCTGCGGGTGCAGGCGTATAATGAGCGCGAGAAACGGGTAATGCCCCTGAAGGGAGGACTCCACCATGGCTGAATGCCCTCACGCCGCCGCACCGGACACCGTCTTGCAGTGTGTGGACCTGTGCAAGTGCTACAACGGCGTCGTACAGGCCAGCGACCACGTCAACTTCACCCTGCGGCGCGGCGAGGTCCACGCCTTTCTGGGAGAGAACGGCGCGGGGAAAAGCACGCTGATGAAGATGCTCTACGGCATCGAGCAGCCCGATGAGGGCCGGCTGTACCTCTCCGGCCAGCCCGTGACGCTGAAAAGCCCCGCCGACGCCATTGCCCATGGCATCGGCATGGTACATCAGGAGCTGATGCTGATCCCCCACCTGACCGTGGCGGAGAACATCACCCTGGGTCAGGAGATCAAGACCCGCGGCGGCCGCCTGAAAAAGCAGGAGGCCTCCCGCAGTATCCGCGAGCTGGCCGCGTCCTACGGCCTGGAGGTGGACCCTGACGCGCTGGTGGACAAGCTGACCATCGGCCAGCGCCAGCGGGTGGAGATCGTCAAGCTGCTGTACCGCAAGGCGGATATTCTCATCTTCGATGAACCCACCGCCCTGCTGACGCCCCAGGAATCCGACGCGCTGTTCGACGTACTGCGCCGCCTGCGCGATCTGGGCAAATCCACCATATTCATCACCCACAAGCTCCGCGAGGTCTATCAGATCGCGGACCGCATGACCGTGATCCGGCAGGGCCGGATCATCGGCACCACCACGCCGCAGGAGACCGGCATGGCGGAGCTGACGCAGATGATGGTGGGCAAGACCGTCCCCACCGGACGGCGCCAGCCCCATCCCATCGGCGAGGAGGTACTGCGGGTGCAGGACCTCTCCGTCCGCAGCCGCGCCGGCATCGCCTTGCAGGATATCACCTTTTCCATCCGCGCCGGCGAGGTGCTGGGCGTTGCCGGTATCGAGGGCAACGGCCAGACGCCGCTGGCACAGGCGCTTTTAGGGCTTTGCCGCCCCGCCTCCGGCAGTATCCTGCTGAGCGGGCAGGAGCTGAGCCGCCGCACCACCAAGCAGATACGCGACGCCGGTGTGGGCAGCATCCCCGACGACCGGCAGGGCATGGGCCTGATCCTCAGCATGCGGGTGTTTGAAAACCTGCTGCTGAATACCTACGACGAAAAACCCTACGCCAAAAACGCCCTGATGGAGGACTGGGCCGCCGCCCGCCGCGATGCGCAGACCCGCATCTCCGAGTACAGCATCGCCGCCGCTGACGGCTCTGTGGTGGTGGGCACGCTCTCCGGCGGCAACCAGCAGAAGATCGTGGTGGCGCGGGAGCTGTCCCGGGGCTGCCGGATGCTGGTGGCCGCACAGCCCACCCGCGGCGTGGACATCGCCTCGGCGGACAACATCCAGAACCGCATTCTGGACGCCGCCAGGGAGGGCTGCGCCGTGCTGCTGATCTCCAGCGACCTGGACGAGCTGATAAAGGTATCCGACCGGATCATGGTCCTGTTCCGTGGCCGGATCATGGGCTTTGTGGACGCGGACGAGGCCACCCGCGAGGGGCTGGGCCGCATGATGCTGGGCGAGGCCCACTGATTTTCTTATTGATCCTGCCGCCGGCAAAACGGCGGCTCACACCTGAATGTGCAAGTATGCAAGGAGGAACCAAAATGAAATTTGCAACTGTGAAAAAGTGGCTGGCCCTGTTGCTGGCGTCCTGCATGGTGATGGCCCTGGCGGCCTGCGGCAAGACCGCGGATGACACCGGCACCACCGGCGGTGACACCGGCGATACCGGCGACACTGGCAGCTCCGCCGCCAAGATCGCCGTGGTGTTCGCCTCCAGCGGTCTGGGCGACAAATCCTTTAACGACGCGCTGTTCAACGGCATGAAGGATGCCGAGAGCACCATGGGCATCGAGTGGGTGTATTCCGAGCCCAAGGACGACGCCGAGTACGAAGGCCTCATCTCCGGCTATGCCGACAGCGGCGACTGCGACCTCATCATCTGTCTGGGCGGCAGCCAGAGCTCCAGTCTGGAGAACGTGGCTCCCAACTATCCCCAGCAGAAGTTCGTGATCCTGGACGCCGTGGTGGCAGGCGACAACATCCGCAGCTACACCTGGCGCGATCAGGAGCTGGGCTTCCTGGCCGGCTTCCTGGGTGCCAGCCTGTCCGAGACCCATAAGCTGGGCTTCATCGGTGCCCACGACATCCCCCTGTGCAACCTGGGCGCTGCCGGCATGATCGCCGGTGCCCACTACGCGGACCCCGCCTGCGAGGTGCTGGTGGACTACGCCAACGGCTGGGCCGAGGTCAACGGCTGCTATGAGCTGGCCACCTCCATGAACCAGCAGGGCGCCAGCCTCATCTATCACACCGCCAGCGCCGGCGGACTGGGCATCCTCAATGCCGGCAAGGAGCACAACTTCCTGACCATCTTCTTCGACGGCAACCTGAACGCCGACGCCCCCGAGACCAACATCGCCAGCGCCATCCGCGACTTCCCCGCCTGCGCCAAGGAGGCCATTCAGGATGTGATCGACGGTAAGTTCACCGCCGGGTCCATCGAGAAGGGCATCGCGGAGGACAGCCTGTATCTGGACTTTGACGGCTCCGCCTACGAGATCCCCGCTGAGGTGATGGAGCAGTACAACGCCGTGGTGGCCGCCATCAAGGACGGCACCATCGTGGTCCCCAGCACCATCGAGGACGCCAAGGCGTGGCAGGCCGCTGCATGACCCACTGAACATACGGCAAAGGGCTGAAGGTCTCCGCGGCTTTCAGCCCCGCGCTTTATCCGCGGAGCTATGGCATCTTCTCAAGGAGGGACACTGTGAAAAAGACAAGGATACGGCTGTCGCTGTTTTCGCTGGTACTGGCGCTGGTCCTGTTCGGACTGACCATCTGCGCTACCGGTCGGGAACCCTTCAGCGTCTATTGGAGCATCCTGGCCGGCTCGTTCGGCAGTACCAAGAGCTTTCTGAATGTGCTGGCCTATACGCTGCCGCTGATCATGACCGGTCTGGGCGCGGCAGTGGCGTTTCAGAGCGGCGTGTTCAACATCGGCGGAGAGGGGCAGGTGCTGGTGGGCGGTCTCGCCGCCGTCATCGTGGGCCTGACCGTACCGCTGCCCGCGCCCTGGGGCTGGCTGCTGGCCCTGCTGGCCGGCTTTGCCGCCGGCGCGCTGTGGGCCGTGCTGCCCACGCTGTTCGCCGGACGGAACCTGACCTCGCTGTCCGTGGCCACCATCATGATGAACTCCATCGCCGCCCTGCTGACTGAGTACATCGTCAAGAGCTTTTTCCAGCGTCCCGACGCCAGCAACACGGAGACCGTGGTGGTCAACGAGGGCAGCATCCTGCCCCGCTTTTTTCCCAGCACCCAGTTCAACTACGGCATCTTCGTGGCGCTGTTTTGCGTGGCAGCCATCACGTGGATGCTCTATAAAACGCCCTTTGGCTTTTCCCTGCGGGCCATGGGCCAGAACCCCCGTGCCATGCAGCAGGCGGGTCTGCCCATCTACCGGCGGACGCTGGCGGCCATGTGCATCAGCGGCGGTCTGTTTGCCCTGGGCGGCGCCATTCAGTGTCTGGCGGTGTACAAGCGCTTTGTCATGGGCTTCTCACCGGGATACGGCTGGGACGGCATCACCGTGGCCACACTGGCCATGAATTCCCCCGTCGGCGTGCTGCTGTCCGCGTTCCTCTTCGGTATGCTGCGCTCCGCCTCCATCAGCATGAGCCTCACCAGCCAGGTCACCACGGAGATGATCTCCGTGCTGCAGGGCTTCATCGTCATGCTGGTGGCCTCGCCGGACGTGTGGAACGTGCTGGGCCGTTTGTGCCAGCGCATCGGCATCCGACGGAAACAGGAAGGAGCTGCTGAGTAATGGACTTCTGGATCTCATTTGCCAACTTTTTCGCCTCCGCCATCCGGCTGACCGCCCCCATCGCCCTCGGCACCCTGGCCTGTACCATCAGTGAGCGGGCCGGCGTCATCAACATCGGCATCGAGGGCTCCATGATCTTCAGCGGCTTTCTGGCCGCCGTAGGCTCCTACTATACCGGCAGTCCCTGGGTGGGTCTGCTGTGCGGCTGTGCCGGCGGCGCGTTTCTGGCCCTGATCCTGGGCGTGCTGGCCATCTACTGCAACGGCCAGCAGATCGTCATCGGCATCGGCCTGAACCTGTTCGGCCCCGGCTTTGCCTATATGATGATGCGCGCCCTGTGGGATACCACCGGTATCTCCCCCTGGGTGGAGGGCTTCCACACCATCAATATCCCCGTTTTATCCGACATCCCCGTGCTGGGCACCATGCTCAGCGGCTACCCATCCTGCGTCTATCTGGGATTGCTGGCCGTGGCGGTGATGCAGTATCTCCTGCGCCGCACCGCCTGGGGCCTGCGCATCCGCGCCGTGGGCGAGAATCCCGCCGCCGTGGCCACCCTGGGCATTAACGTCTACCGCCTGCGGCTGCGGGCGGTGCTGCTGGGCGGCGTGTTCGCCGGTATGGCGGGTGCCGTCATGTGCCTCAGCTCCGCCAACGTGTTTGTCAACGACATGTCCGCCGGCACCGGCTTCATGGCCTTTGCCGCCAACCAGTTCGGTCAGTGGTCGCCGGTAGGCGGGTATCTGGCCACGCTGCTGTTCGGCGTGATGTCCGCGCTGCGCATGCGGCTTCAGAGCTTCGGCGTGGCTACGCAGCTGACCCAGATGCTGCCCTATCTGGCAGCGCTGATCGGCATCAAGCTCACCGGTATGCGCATGCGCGCACCGGCGGCCAACGGCGCTCCCTATCCCCATCCGCTCTCCGCGCCCCGTGTACGCCGAAAGGCCGCGGCGGCAGCATCAACGAAAGGACCGAAAGCATGAACATCACATTTCACGAATGTCGCTACATCCTGCACCTGAAGGATTACGACAGCGGCGTCTTTTTCTACCGCGAGGTGCTGGGCCTCCAGCCCAACTACAACTGGTCCATCGTGCCGGACCGGAAGGGCTACCGCTTCTACATGGGCAGCGGCCGTCTGGAGATCACCCAGATCCCCTTCGCGCTCCGTCAGGGCCGCAGCGAATTCCTGGCCCAGTGCATCGACCTCCCCCTGTGCATGGAGCGCATTCTGGAGGAGATGCCGGACATCGACATCCTCTCCCGCGACGCCCGGCAGGTGACGCTGCGGGACAGCGGCGGCAATCTGATCCATCTGCTGCAAGGCGACAGTGCCGCCTGCGGCGGCGACGTGGACAAAACGGACATGTTCACCGGTACCTTCACCGGTGTGTTCTACGAGGACGACCTCTCCGCGGCGCGGGAATTCTACTGCCAGCAGCTGGGGCTTCCGCTGCTGGAGGAGCAGGCGGACTCCCTGCTTCTGCAGGCGGGGGACGCGCAGCTCCTGCTGCGCCGCCGCACGGCGGACTGCGCCATGGGCCCGTCCATGATCGGTCTGGAGGCCAGCAGCGTCAACAAGCTGTATGACCGGTTCAGCAGCCGTCCCGACTATCGGGAGGCCGGCGTCCTGCGGGACACGGACTTTGACGCGCGGCGTCTGTTCCAGATGTACGACCCCAGCGGCAACGTGGTGGAGATATACGCCTACCTGCGCAACGTGCGGGAAGAAATTTTGATGCACTGAAAGCAGAAAGGGAAAGCTATGTGGCGCAAAGAATACCGAATCGTCTATTATTCCTGGGAGTTTGACACCCTCCAGTCCTTTTACCGCGACCTGCTGCGTCTGCCTCAGATGTACGGCTGGTACACCAGTCCCGTGGACCGCGGCTGCAAGTTCAAGATCGGCGACAACCGCCTGGAGCTGATCTGCCGCCATCCCACGCTGCCCCAGGGCCCCGCCGGCATGCGGCTGGAGGCCAGGGACATCGAGCTGTGCTATGCCAACCTGAGAAAAGAACCCCGTGTCACCGTCATCAGCCCCCTGGCGCTCCGCCCCTGGGGCGAGTACAGCTTCTGCATCAAGGACCCTGTGGGCAACTGGGTGGAGGTCTACCAGCGGGCCGAGCAGTACCATCCGGCAGGGCCGGATGACGGCGGCTGCTATTTCACCGACGAGTATACCGCCATCCTCTTTGCGGAGGATCTGGAAAAGATCACCGCCTTCTACCGTGACTCCATGCAGATGCCCGTGGTGGCCCAGTGGGACCGCGGCCCCGAGGATCGGGGCTGCCGCCTTCGCTCCGCCGGCGGCTTTACCGACATCCGCCAAAAGACGGAGAACACCCCCCAGGGCCCTGCCCTGACCACCATCGAAGCCGAGGATGTCAACGCCTGCTTCACCTGGCTGGAAAGCCGCCCCGACGTGGAGGTGCTGCTGGGCCTTACCGACACCTGGTACGGCGACCGCATCTTCCAGATCTGCGATGCCGAGAAGAATGTGGTGGAGGTGCTGGCCTACCGCCGCAACATGAAGGAGCGGAACACCCCGCCGCAGGGGGAGCGCCATGAGTGAGAAAATACTGATCCGGAACGCCGACGCCATCGTCACCTGCGACGACGCGGACCGCGTCCTCTGCCACAGCGACATCCTTCTCTCCGGCGGCCGCATCGAGGCCGTAGGCCGTGACCTCAGCGCCGGCGGCGCACAGGTCATCGACGCTGCGGGCAAGTACGTCTACCCCGGGCTGGTCAACACCCACCACCACTTCTTTCAGGCTTTCGTGCGCAACCTGATGACCATCGACCGCCCGGGCCTGACGCTGATGCAGTGGCTGGACGACATCTATAAGGTCTTTGTCCGCATCAACGGCGACGTGATCTTCTACGCCAGCGCCGCCTGCATGGCCGACCTCATCAAGCACGGCTGCACCTGCTCCGTGGATCACCAGTACTGCTACACCCCCGCCACCGGCATCACCGCAGTGGACCGCCAGATGGAGGCCGCCAATATGATGGGCTTCCGCTTCGTGGCGGCCCGGGGCACCAACACGCTGCCCCGCTGGCAGGGCAGCACTATCCCCGATGAGATGTGCGAGACCACGGCGGCCTATCTGGACGACTGCCAGCGCCTGCTGGCCCTCTACCACGACCCCGCGCCCTTCTCCATGCGGCAGATCGTGCTGGCCCCCTGCCAGCCCATCAACTGCACCGAGGACACCTTTACAGAGACCATCCGCCTGGCCCGCAGCGCCGGCGTCCACATGCACACCCACCTCTGCGAGGGGGAGAACAGCAGCATGGTACGCCGCTTCGGCGTCCGCTCCCTGGAGTGGTGCCGCCGCATCGGCTTCACTGGCAGCGACATCTGGCTGGCCCACGGGCGGGAGACCCTGCCGGAGGAGTACCCCCTGCTGGCGGAAAGCGGCATGGGCATCTCCCACTGCCCCGCCCCCACCATGCTGGGCGGCAGCGAGATACTGGACATCCCCGGCATGCGGAAGGCGGGCATTCCCCTGGGCCTGGGCGTGGACGGCTGCGCCACCAACGACGGCTCCAATATGCTGGACACCCTGCGTCTGGCGTACCTGATGCAGACGTTCCTCAGCAAGCAGCGGGGCGGCTGCCCCTCGCCCTACGACATGCTGAAGCTGGCCACCGCCGGCGGCGCCGACATGATCGGCCGTCCGGAGCTGGGCCGTCTGGCTGTCGGAAAGGCCGCGGACCTCTTTATGGTGGATGTCCGCCGCCTGGAGTACGCCGGCGCGCTCCACGACCCCGCCTCCATGCTGGCCAAGCTGGGCGTCACCGGTCCTGTCTGGCTCACCATGATCAATGGCCGCGTTGTCTATCAGAATGACCGCCTCACCGGCGTGGACGAGGAAAAGCTGCTGTGCGAGGGCGAGAACGTCTGCGACCGCGTGCTGCGGGACACCTGCGGCGCATTCGCCCCCTATCGCCGTCATCAGTAAGGAGGAACCACCGTGAACTATCTGGATTTTCAGCTGCTTCTCTACGTGCCCCAGGAGCGCTACGAAGCCTGCCGCGCCTTTTACGAGCAGGTATTTGCCGTTCAGCCGTTTTACGGCTGGGATGAGGGGCCGGAGGACCGCGGCGTCAAGTACGATCTGGCCGGTGCAAAGCTGGTCCTGCTGACCCAGGAGGACCCCTTCCCCACCTACGGCGCCGTGCATTTCCAGCTGGAGGTGCCGTCGCTGGAGGACATCTTCCGCCGCGCCCGGGCCGCCGGCGCCGTGACGCAGGAGCCCTTTTTCCGCCCCTACGGCTGGCACATGTTCCGCATGAAGGACCCCGCCGGCAACCACATCAACATCTACACCGTGCCGCAGTCCACCCCCTGACTGCGCGCAGAAACCCCTCGGGACTCTTTGAGGTCCCGAGGGGTTTTACAATATATGTCAGGCTTACAGCATCCCTGCCGCCTGCATGGCCTGGGTCAGGTCGGCAATGATGTCCTCGGCGTCCTCCAGACCGATGCTGAACCGGAAGAAGCCCTCCTGATAGACGGCGGGGTAGTGGGGCAGCTTGTCGCTGTTCCGGTCGTAGTAGACGATCAGGGTCTCAATATCGCCCAGCGACACGGCGTGAGTCACCAGCTTCAGCGCGTCCAGGAACTTCTCGTGCTGCTTCTCGTCGCCCTTCAGGTCGAAGGAGATCATACCGGAGTACTCCCCGTGCATCAGCTTCTCCGCCCGCTCATGCTGGGGATGGCTCTTCAGGCCGGGATACCACACGAAGCGGGTGGCGGGGCAGGACTCCAGAAACTCCGCTACCTTCATGGCCACGGCGCTGTGCTGCTTCATCCGCAGCGGCACGGTGGAAAGGCCGCGGGCGACCAGCCATGCGTTGAAGGGACTGAGGATGCCGCCGTAGTTCACCATGGCCAGCTCCTTGATCTGGTCGATGAGCGCCGTGCGGCCCAGCACGCAGCCGCCCAGCGAGTCACCGTGGCCGTTGATGTACTTGGTCATGCTGTGGATCTCCAGATCCGCGCCGTGGCTCAGGGGCCGGATGCAGATGGGGCCGGCAAAGGTAGCGTCCACGCTCAGCAGTGCGCCGGCCTTGTGTGCGATGTCCGCGATGGCGTCGATGTCGCTGATGCCGGTGGTGGGATTGCCCGGTGTCTCCACATGGATGAGCTTGGTGTTGGGACGGACAGCGGCGCGGACAGCCTCCGTGTCGGTGGTATCCAGCAGTGTCACCTCCACGCCGTACTTCTTGGGCAGATACTCCCGAAACAGCAGGTTCGTGGCGCTGTAACACACCTCGGAGACGATGGCGTGGTCGCCGGAGTTCAGCGTGGTGGTAAACACGGCGGCCAGCGCCGCCACGCCGCTGGCGAACACCGCGCCGTCCTCCGCGCCGGTCAGGGCGCACAGCTTGTCCTGCAGCACCATCTGGTTGGGATTGCGGTTGCGCTGATAAATGTTGCTGTGGATGCCGCTCCAGTCCACCGGCGTGCCGTCGGTGGGGATGCGGTAGTTGGAGGTCATATAGATAGGCTCGTTAATGGCGCCGAAGCAGTCGTCCTTCCGTCCGCCGCCGTGTACGGCGGTGGTGTTGATGTGCAGCTTTCCTTCCATGGTGATGCACTCCTCTCGATCATCATACGGCGGCGCCGTCCGCACCGCTCTTGTTGTCTGCATTGTAGCGCAGGAGGATAGTTTTGTAAAACGAATGATTTCTATTATATTTATTAAAAAATATCATTGATTTTCCCGCGATCTATGGTACGATGAAGGAAAGGAGGGCGTTCACCATGGAGATACGCAACCTGAATACGTTCCTGCATGCGGCGTCGCTGCAAAATATCACCAGAGCCGCGGCGGAGCTGGGCTACTCCCAGTCGGCGGTCAGCGTCCAGATACGCCAGTTGGAGCAGGAATTGGGGGTGCCGCTGTTTGACCGCATCGGCAAAAACGTATACCTCACGGATTTCGGCCGCTCTCTGGTGCCCTACGCCCGCAGCGCCGTGGCAGCCGTGGCGGCGGTGGAGAACTTCGGCAAATCCGACGCCGTGCTGGGCGGCGCCATCCGCGTCGGCATCACGGACTCCCTGTTCGAGCTGCTGATGAAGCCCCTGCTGCCCGCCTACCACGCCCGCTTCCCCAAGGTACGGGTGGAGCTGCTGGTGGATACCACTGTGAACCTCACCCAGCTCCTGCAGCAGGGCTCCATCGACGCCATGTGCGTCATCGACGACCCGCTGCCGCCCGCCCAGTGGCACATCCGGCAGCAGACGGAGGTGCCCATCGTGCTGGCGGCCAGCCCGTCCCACCCGCTGGTCAGACGCAGCGAAGTACCCCTGCGGGAGCTTTCCGGCAGCGAGCTGATTATGATGGAGCAGAACGCCCCCTACAACCGGCGCTTCGAGACCCTGCTGGCCCAGCATCAGGTGGAATGCGAGCCGTTTCTGCGCCTGCCCAGCGCCAGCGCCGCCCGGGATTTGCTGCTGGGCGGTTCGTATCTCTCCCTGCTGCCGTGGTACACCGTCCGCGCCGACGTGGAGGCCGGACGGCTGAAGCTGCTGTCCGTCACGGGCTGGGATATTACCCAGTCGGTGCAGATGGTGCTGCACCGCAGCAAGGTGCTGACGCCCCAGATCGAGGGCTTCCTGTCGGAGCTGAGCCGCGCGCTGGCGGACGCCCTGACGCAGCCTGCCCCGTGACCTGCAAGTAGGGCCGGTTCAGCAGACAGCCCTGCCCGCTCCACCGCACCGCCGCGGCCCGCAGCAGGCCGTAGACCGCCGGCAGCAGGAACAGCAGTATATCCCACCGCAGCATATACGCCAGATAGTAGATGACGCTGTAACCATTTGCATAGTCCTCCGTCAGCGCCGTGGCCAGCCGCAGCGCCCACTGGAAATAGCACAGGACATACCACATCAGCCCCACGGCCCAGGGCAGCAGCAGCACCAGACGGCGGCGGATCTCCTCACCGCCGCACCGGCCCCAGCCGATCCAGATCGCGGCCGCGCCGCCTGCCGCCAGCAGCCACGACCACACGTAGCCCTGGAACACGATGGCCGCCAGCAGGAACAGCGCCGCGGCGGAGAAGCCGATGCGCCAGCGCAGCTCGCCCCGTCGGGCCAGATATTGCTCCACCCGCCCGCCGCCGCTGCCGGGCCGCACAGGCTCACCGGCCAGAATATCGTCGGCGGTGACGCCGTACAGCTCCGCCAGCGCGGGCAGCACGGTGATGTCCGGAAATCCGCCTCCGCTCTCCCATTTGCTGACGGTCTTGTTGGAAACGCCCAGACGGTCGGCGGCGTCCTGCTGGGTCATGCCCGCCGCCTTTCGAAGTGACGCCAGATAGGCGCCGGTCTTTGCAGTGTCCAAGTGGTCACGCTCCTTTCTGTGTGGTCACAGTATGCCGCACCGGCCCTGCGAACGTCTATCCCATCGCTGCGGAAAAGAGTCTGCGGAGCGTAGACATGGCCATTTTTGCCGGTCCGCGTACTCTGATTGGGGCTGCTTCGCCTCCGCGTCCTCTCTGCGGATGGACACATTATACAATTTTCCACTCCGTTTCTCAACGCCGCGTTCTGTCCCGGAACGCCGGGTACCCCCAGAGCCTTCCGGCCCTGGGGGTACTCGTACACACATGGAAGTTAGCTTATTTATACGCGGTACGTCCAGCCGAAGGGATCGTCCCGCTTGCCCCACTGGATACCCGTCAGCTCGTCGTACAGCTTCTGGGACAGCTCGCCGATGCGGCCGCCGTTGACCACATAGCCCTGCTCCTGATAGTACAGCTCGCCGATGGGGGAGACCACAGCGGCGGTGCCCACGCACCATGCCTCCTCCAGCGTACCGGCTTTGGCGGCGTCGAACAGCTCGTCCACGCTGAGCAGCCGCTCCTCCACCGGCACGCCCCAGCTCTTCAGCAGGGCGATACAGGACCGGCGGGTAACGCCGTTGAGGATAGAGCCGGTGAGCATGGGCGTCACCACCTTACCGGCGATCTTGAACATGACGTTCATGCCGCCGCCCTCCTCGACGTACTTGCGCTCCACGCCGTCCAGCCACAGCACCTGGGAGAATCCCTTCTCGATGGCGCGGTCACCGGCGCGGTTGGCCGCGCCGTAGTTGCCGCCGCACTTGGCTTCGCCGGTGCCGCCGCGCACCGCGCGGACGTCCTCCGTCTCCACCATGATCTTCACCGGCTCCAGCCCGTTCTTAAAGTAGCTGCCCACGGGGGACAGGATCACCACGAACATGGCCTGATGCACACCGTGCAGCGCCAGATCCGGATCGGTAGAGAACAGGAACGGCCGGATATACAGGCTGGTGCCCGGGGCGGAGGGGACCCAGTCCTGATCCACCTCCACCAGCCTCCGGATAGCCTCCAGCGCATCGTCGGGGTCCAGCTGAGGCAGGCTCAGCCGTTCGCAGGACTTGTTGAGCCGCTCCACATTGTCCCAGGGGCGGAACAGCTGCACGCCGCCGTCGGGACGGCGATAGGCTTTCATGCCCTCAAACACCTCTGTGCCATAGTGCAGCACGCTGGCGGCGGGGGAGAGGCTCAGCGGCCCGTAGGGTACGATTCGGGCATCGTGCCAGCCTGCCTGCTCCGTATAATCCATGACGAACATGTGGTCGGTGAACACCGAGCCGAAGCCCAGCGTGTCCGCCGGCGGCAGCATCCCGGGATGGGTGGTTTTTGTTACAGTGATATTCATGCTTCTGCCTCCTCAGATTTTCTTCAGATGCTCCATATTGCGGCGGATACCCTCGCAGCACTGGTGGAATGCGGCCTTTTCCTCCGGGGTCAGGGGCAGCTCCACCACCTGCTCCACGCCGTTGGCGCCGATGACGCAGGGCACACCGGCAAACAGGCCGCTCTCGCCATACTCGCCGCACAGCTCCATGCTGGCGGGCATGATGGCCTTCTCATCGTGGAGCACGATGTGAGCCATACGCGCAGCGGTGGTGGCGATGCCGTACTCGGTACACTGCTTGCCCATGTAAGTCACCCAGCCGCCGCCGATGGACTCCTTCTGCAGGGCGGCGCGGTCGAAGCGGAAGCGCTCGTCGGTTTCGGCCCACTTGTCCAGAGGCATGCCCTTGAAGCTGACGCAGGACCAGGGCGCGAACTGCTGGCTGCCGTGCTCACCCAGCATGTAGCAGGTGATGGACTTGTGGTCGATGCCGGTCTGCCGCGCCAGTGCGCTCAGCAGGCGGGAGGTGTCCAGACCGGTGCCGGTGCCGAACACGCGGCCCCGGGGCAGACCCACGCCCAGCGCCAGCTCGCGGGTCACGATGTCGCAGGGGTTGGTGATGTTGATAAGCACGCCGTCAAAGCCGCTCTCCTTGATCTTGTGGGCATAGCTCCGCACGGCGGGAATGGTGAAATCCATCTCCGTCAGACGGTCATGGGTCTCCAGCAGCTCGATCTTGCCCACGCTGTTGACGATGACATCGCACTCGCCCAGATCGGCGAAGTCACCGGCCCGTACCGTGACGCGGTGGGGCAGGTAGGCCGCGGCGTCTCGCAGATCCTGCACCTCGCTGGCCAGCTTCTGCTCCTTCTGATCCACCAGGATCAGCTCGTCGGCGATGCCCTGCACCGCCAGGGCGTAGGCCACATGCGCACCCACGTGGCCCAGGCCGATCACACCCACAATACGTTTTTTCGTCATTTAAAAACACTCCTTTGCGTTTATTTTCCGTTACATGCCAAAATGGGGGAACAGTACACAGGTATACAGCATGGTCAGCACCATGTAGATCACCAGAATGATGGCGAAGGCGGGCAGCGTCCGCTTCATGACCAGGTTCTCGTTGCCGATCTGATCCACCGTAGCGCTGGCGGCCACCGTGTTGTTGGGGCAGATCAGATTGCCCAGAGAGGCGCCGGCGTTCTGCCCGGCGAACACGGTGATGGGGTTCATCCCCAGCGCCTGAGCCGCCTGGATATGCATGTCGGCAAACATGATGTTGGAGCCCAGCCCCGTACCGGTGATGAAGGAACCGCTGGCGCCGATGACCACGGCGGCGGCGGGGTAGAAGCGTCCCACCACGGCGGCCACGTCGGAGGCCAGCAGATTCATCATGCCCGTGTTGGAGGACTGCATAATGTAGGATACCACCAGAAGACTGCCCATCGTCACCAGCACCGGCATCACGTGGCTCACGGTCTTTTTGCAGATCTCGCCGTACTGTTTGAAGCCGGTTTTCAGCGTCATTGCGCCCAGAAAGCCGCAGATAAGGATGACCACGTCCACCCACACGATGTAGCCGAAGGTACACATGACGGCAAAGCCGTTGGGCACCAGGGCCGGCACGCCGTAACGCACGGCGGGCAGCAGCACCAGCATGTACGCGTAGGGGGACAGGGCGCGGAACGCACCGTACTTCTTCTCCTCGCGGTCGACGTGGTAGCGGTACTCCTCCGGCGTCTTGACGCCCACGGTCTTCACGTAGGCCACGCTCAGCAGGATGGACAGCACACCGGTGCCCATGGAGGTGACCTCCGCGCCCACGAAGTTGGACAGTGCGAACATCACCGCGCCGGTGGTCACACCGGCAAAGGTCAGATAGGGCACGATGCCCTTGAAGCCCTTGCGGCCGAAGGTCATAGCCACCATAATGAAGGGGATGACCAGCACGCCGAACATGTGGATGCGTCCCACCATGGCGGAGTTCAGCGCCACGGTGCTCAGCCCCGCGTCAGTCAGGGCCGCGCCGCCGTTGATGGTGGTCAGGCCCGCGCCGCCCCAGGAGCACGGCGTGGCGTCGCCCAGCAGGGCCAGAGCAATGGACGTGATGGGGTCGAAGCCCAGCGCCACCAGGAACGGGGCCGCGATAGCCGCCGGTGCGCCTGCACCGGCCGCGCCCTCCAGAAAGATGGGCAGCATCATACCGATGATGACCACCTGCACGCGGCGGTCGTCGCTGATGCGGGCAATGGTGCCCTTGACCTCGTCAATCGCGCCAGTGGCCCGCAGCAGGTTCAGGATCACGAAGGCGCCGAACACCATCAGCACGATCTTCAGTCCCTCCTTGATGCCCTTCCACAGCAGGGCGTCATACACGGCCACGTTCTCCTTGAACGTCGCGCCGGTCACGTTGAAGTATGTAAAGGCCAGCACCAGCGTCCAGATCAGTGCCACAGGGGCGACGCGCCTGGCGGACTGGCGAAACCCCAGAATACCCACCAACACAACAATGATCGGACTCAGTGCCATCACAAAATTCAGGAAACCCATGGTTGCTTTCTCACTTTCTATGCATAAATATAACGATCAGCGGTCAGGTCACACACGGCCTGCCTGCCGATGGGGGCCGCGCCGCCCCTGCGCTGGCCGGACGCAGGAGGTCGCGTTTATCAAAAAAAGAGGCTCCGCCGGACGGCGGAGCCTCTCGTCTCATCTGTCTGTCGTTGGCCTTTCAGAAAAGGCGGCAGATAGGGGAGCGATGCACCGCAGTCCGCTTACCGGTAATCAGGTCCAGCAGCAGAGCAAAAATGGACGCCAGCAGAGCGGCGTCCAGAATAATGATCATGCAGTTGTTCATCGCAGCGCAGGCGAAAGCGGCACAGGTGTCCTGTGCAGATGCGGCGGTATTCATGGTCATGGCAGTCGTCATCGCCGCACACTTCCTTTCCCTTAACGTTGAAGGGAGCATAGCATAAATGCATGCGGCATGCAAGAGAAAAATTTATTATCGCAAGAAGAATCATTCAAATATACAGAAATTCCCCGTCCGCGCCCTGTATGGTTTGGTGAAATCTCCCGTCCGCAAATAAATATCCCCCGGCCTAGCCGGGGGTATTTCTTAGACGGGCGAAGCCCTATGTTACCAGCCACGCCTCATGCGGCGTTGGTACGATCTGACATCTGCATAGGCTTGTTACCAGCAGCCCGTAAACGGGCTTAGAAGTTGCCCATCGTCAGTTGTTCGCCCATCCTATCTTCCTCTAATTGATTCCGGATGTACTCTTCTATTTTCTTCGCATTCTTCCCCACGGTGTCCACGTAGTATCCGCGACACCAAAATTCGCGGTTTCTGTACTTGTACTTGAGATTTGGGAACTGTTCGTAGATCATCAGCGAGCTTTTGCCTTTCAGGTATCCCACAAAGCTCGAAACCGCAATTTTGGGCGGGATCTCAAGGAGCATGTGAATATGATCCGGACATACTTCTCCTTCGATGATTTCAACACCTTTCCATTGGCACAGTGTTCGGATTATTTCACGAATTGCTTCTTTCTTTTCGTTATAAAATACTTTCCTTCGATATTTAGGTGCAAACACTACATGATATTTGCAATTCCATTTTGTATGTGCTAAGCTTTTTACGTCTGTATTTTGTTCTGACATTATACGGTCCTCCTAATGTGTTTTTATTTACGTAACTGGCAGGTCACGTTTTTATTATACACATTAGGAGTTTTTATTTCTGAATACACCGCTAAAGCTTTCACGGAACCACGCGACTATCGCGTGGTTTTCTTGATACAATAAAGAACCTTGCAAGCGCAAGGCCCTGTAAAAGCGTTTTCTTTCAGCTCCAAAGAGCCTATTCGGTTTGAGGTTATCGCATAACCCAAGGTCGGGCTCCACAATGGGCTGCATACCGACACAGTCAATTGCTTCATAGCCAACGATAGCTGATCTCGTCGCTATCCTCTATAAACATTATAGCACAAAAGTGATTCAAGTCAATAACTTGAATTTTTTCCGTGGACGCGTCTGATGACGTGTCTAATATATTATATGGAATGATCTTAAAAAATGTCAATGAAAAATTTGGAAATAAAAAGGAGCGTGAATGCTATGGGAATATTAAAAGGAATTTTCAAATCAAGAGATAAGCCAAAGAATGCAACATCGGGCAGTGCATACCGATTCTTTATCGGTGGTAGTTCCATTGGTAAGAATGTCAATGAGCGTTCTGCTATGCAGATGACGGCGGTGTATTCCTGTGTGCGCATTTTGTCAGAGGCGGTGGCAAGCCTTCCACTTCATGTGTACAAATATAACTCAGAGGGTGGAAAGGGAGAGATTATTGCATTGTATCCCCTGATGCCAAACCGAATGACGGTGGACAGGGATGATAAGGGACAGCTTTATTATCAGTATAACACC
>ERZ772881.1106-NODE-1106-length-25823-cov-4.872982_pt1 | contig 25823 bp, 25 predicted proteins | sample MGYA00580581_ERZ772881 | MGnify/ENA primary metagenome ERZ772881 (study PRJEB29015, sample SAMEA2737668) | human gut metagenome | biome: human gut; feature: human-associated habitat; material: faeces | place: China | collected 2012 ...
ATAAACAATAAGCAAAAGCGTGCAGCTCAATGAGTTGCACGCTTTTTGCGTTTATAGGGTTCAGGGGTCTTATGCCTTTGTTATGTGCTTGTTTATCGCTTATTTGCAGCAATCTTATACTGGCTTTATTGACAATGCTTCCGTTTTCATATTTAATGAGAGCATATTTAGCTTCTCAACTAATAAAACTATTCGAATAGAAAATTATGATTTACGGTTACATTAGAGTCAGCAGTGACAAACAAACAGTAGAGAACCAGCGTTTTGAGATAAACAAGTTCTGCGAGCGCAACAAACTTGTGATTGATGGTTGGATAGAAGAAACCATCAGTGGAACGAAATCGTATAACAAACGGGAACTTGGAAAACTTCTGAAGCGAGTGCAAAAGGATGACCTCATCATTTGTGCTGAGCTTTCCCGTCTTGGCCGCAACTTGTTCATGATTATGGAAATCCTGAACATCTGCATGACCAAGGAGTGCCGTGTTTGGACTATCAAGGACAACTATCGTCTTGGCGATGACATCCAAAGCAAAGTGCTCGCCTTTGCTTTCGGCTTGTCGGCCGAGATAGAGCGTAACCTCATCAGCCAGCGAACCAAAGAAGCACTGGCTCGCAAGAAGGCTGAAGGTGTCGTACTTGGCAGACCAAAAGGACGGAAAAGTGCTCCAGAGAAATATAAATTGCATGGTAAAGCTACTCTAATCCAAGAACTTCTTAAAGCAAAAGTTTCTAAGCGGAAAATCGCGAACTTGTGTAAAGTTGACAGAAATACGCTTTACCGCTATATCAAGCAATTTCTGTCTGAATAGAACTGAGCGATTTCGTGCAGCAGACAGGGGCTGTTTGTGAGTTTGCCAATAGCAATAGTTGGGTAATATTATCACCAATAGAGCAAAGCATCAAGCGAAAGATTGAGGCTGTGGGTACTCCACTCAAAGATTGGGATATCCAAATAAATTACGGGATTAAGACTGGCTATAATGAGGCTTTCATAATCTCTACCGAGAAAAGAAAAGAAATTCTTCGCAACTGCCAGTCTGGGGACGAGCGCAAGCGGACGGATGAACTTATACGACCGATTCTGCGTGGCAGGGATATCAAAAGGTATGGATATAACTGGGCTAGATGGTATCTGATAGCCACATTCCCTTCGCGCCATTACGACATAGAACAGTATCCGGCAGTGAAGAATTATCTCCTTTCGTTTGGCATTGAAAGATTAGAGCAAACAGGCAAGGTGCACAACGTGAATGGTAAAAAGATTAAGGCTCGTAAGAAGACCAACAACAAATGGTTTGAAACACAGGACAGCATCAGTTATTGGGAGGATTTTTATAAGCCAAAATTATTTTATGCAGACATTACTCAGCATTTAAGCTTTTGTATGTGTGAAGATGTGATGTTTTGCAATAATACAACTTATTTCATTGCTACAGAAGACCTTAGTGTCTTGAAACATCTCAATAGATATTTGAATACACCTATTGTTGATTGGTACTACAGAACATTGTCAGTTCAACTTGGGGAAAAGGCTGTTAGGATGTTTTCAATTTATGTATTAGAAATACCTATACCACCGATTGCTAAAGAAAACGATTTTTATAAAGTATTCAATCTTACACCTTCAGAAATCGCTTTCATAAAAAACAGACAAGTGTAGATGTTATGGCGGACAATAAGAAAATTTGTCCACCATAAAAATCCAATACATTAGAACCTAAGCAGCCATTTCCATAAAGGAATGAGTTCTATATGAAAGCCATCTTTTTCAACGATGCTTTCTTCTTCCATGGTGACAACCATCATTTTGCTGATCGGCTGAACCGAGTGCAGTTTTATCAGGGCATCTGTTTCACGCTTAAACGTTTCAGCATCTGTCATGGAATAGGACACCTGCACAGCCAATTCTTCTTCCGGGACAACAAAGTCCACTTCTGCATTCTTGCTGTTCCAAAAATAGCAATCATCGCCATATTTGCGTCTGAGTGTTATCGCTACAATATTTTCAAGTAAGGATGTGTTGGCGTCAACAAGAAAAAGATGAAGCAAACCATTATCCGTGAAATAATATTTGCGGTTAGACTCCTTGTCTTGTAACTTGCCATACAGATTCTCGTAAGGCAATATGAGCCAGGTTTCAGTCATATAGTCTACATAATCTATCGCTGCATCGGTACTTAATTTCTTACCTGTACTACTGACAATGCTTGCAAGTCTGTTATATGAAAGAGGTTGCTTTACACTCTCAGCCATTTTGCGTATCATCACACGCAATGCGTAATCATTGCGAATCCTGTATCTTGCTACCAAGTCGCCAAAGAATATCTTGCTAAAAAGATTGCTCATCCACGAACGAGGTTCTTTCATACCTACGGTTTCGGGCAAACCACCATGTTGGAAATAACTATTTGCAAACTTCACAATCTGTTTGCCGAATGTAAATATTGCATTCTTTTCATGTATGTCAATACCACTGGCCTTCAAATATTCTTGCAAAGAATAAGGATATACTTCATGTATCATGTATCTGCCACCAAGCGTGGTCGCAATCTCACTACTCAGCATCTTCGCATTGCTGCCAGTGATGTATACTTGATATTTTTGGTCGGCTAATCTGCGGGCAAACTTCTCCCACCTATTCACCAATTGTATTTCGTCCAAAAAGAATATAGGACGAGAATCATACATCTCTTCATAGCACGTTTTTATCAAGTCAAGGTCTTTGACTTCCAAAGAATCTATTCGGTCATCCTCAAAATTGAAATACAATATTTCTTCTTTCTTATGTCCTTGTGCTATCAATTGCGCTATACGCTGGAACATCAAGTATGATTTTCCTGCGTGTCTCAATCCAACGAACACATAGTTAAATCCCTCCACGAGTTCCACATCACGAGGAATGAGGTCAACTTGCGACACGAAGTCTTGGTATTCTGAAATGAGCACTTTTATTAAGTCTTTCGTCATATACTTCTTATGTTAATGCTTAATTTGCTGCAAAGATACATATTTTGTCGTTTACATACGACAAAATTTATATAAAAATATCGTTTATATACGACAAAACAACCATAAACAGATTTTAAGTCTCTTAAATGGAGGATTTTTATAAGCCAAAAATCATTTATCCCAATATGACCAAGTATATGCCTTTTGTATATGATGAAGCCAACTTTCTGACCAATCAAAAATGCTTTATTATTACAGGACAAAATATGGCATACTTAACAGCTTTCTTGAATTCTTCTCTATTCAAATATTGCTTCCGCGATTCTTTTCCTGAATTACAGGGAGGTACAAGAGAGTTAAGCAAAATCTTCTTCGATAAGATACCTGTCAAACAGGTGTCATTAGAACAAAATGAAAAATTCAGAAAGATTGTCAATTCTGTTCAATCAGATTATACAATAGAACAAACGAAATCTATCGATACCTTGTTGTTCGATTTGTATAATCTGACTACAGAAGAGCGTAAAGTCATTGGCTATGTAGAGATTAAGTAAAATTCTCTTCTATATAGTTCTGTTCATCAAGAGACAAGTTGTATAGTTTAAAAACTTTACAACTTATCTCTTTTTCTTTTGCAAGTGAATCTCCTTTAATAAGTTCCTCTAAGAGTTCCTTAAACTCCATGTTTGTTTCAGTCCCAATTAAAGGAATTTGTATTGGTTCAATAGCCTGTACGCTAACAAGTAAATCTCCAGTACCAGTCTTTGGAGCATCTTTGAGTAAATAATGTCCCATCGGAGAGTTTAACACGCAACATATAAATTCAATATTCTCACCTGTAGCAAAGCATGTGCTATCAAGTCCTAAAGTCATATTGTCATTGTAGCAAAATCGAAGAATAGAACCAATTCTCTTCCATAGCATTTTTGGCTTATAAAAATCCTCCCAATAGCTGATGCTATCTTGAGTTTCAAACCATTTGTTGTTGGTCTTCTTACGAGCCTTAATCTTTTTACCATTCACGTTGTGCACCTTGCCTGTTTGCTCTAATCTTTCAATGCCAAACGAAAGGAGATAATTCTTCACTGCCGGATACTGTTCTATGTCGTAATGGCGCGAAGGGAATGTGGCTATCAGATACCATCTAGCCCAGTTATATCCATACCTTTTGATATCCCTGCCACGCAGAATCGGTCATATTTGATGAGCTTTTGATAGCCCTCCATGACAGCTTCCATCTGATAGTCATACTTGGTATACCCCTCAGGCATATCAAACGGATTATTGTCATCTGTAGCTAATACACGGTCGGAGAAATATTCCATAAGCATTTTGATGTACAAATCGTATGGTGCAACATCTCCCTTTAAATAAGTTCTGTCAATGGATGCCTTTATCTCTTCAGCAGTTATTTCGCATCCGTCCGCCTCTTTCCATAACAATTCAAATTCGTCCTTGGCAAATTTAACATCATCAAATCTGTCAAGCTTGACATTGAATTCGTATTGTTTGTCTTGTGAAATACCAAGTCCATTACCAGACAAATTGCTTGAACCAGTTATGGCCATGCCCTGTGAATACTGGTTGAAATCATCGGGATACAGGACATACAACTTTGCATGTATTCTCTTTGAGGGGTGAGCACGAAGTTCAAGTTTGCCATCTATAAGATCCTGAACCATCTGAAGCATACCATTCTCCACTTCTTTTGAGTAATTGGAATGCTCTATATCTTTGCGGATTTTGCGCAGGCAATCTTCTTTCACCTCTTCTTCTGCTCCAAGGAACATTTTCCCCTGCGTTGCAGCTTGAGCTATGTACTTGTCAACATCAATGCCAATAAGAACCCGCACCTTATTGATATTGTCCAAGAATGGGCGCAAGGAAAAATAGCCTGACGCACGCAGAAAGCCCACTACTGCATCAAGATTCTTGATATGATTGTTGTGCTGTAACACACCCTCAAACTCTTTCATAAGAGTGTTACCATTCCTATTCGTAAAGAAATTGGAATTTGTCGGTTGTATATTATTAGTTGTTTCGTTCATGTTGTGGTTCTAATTAGGTTCATTATTGTTTTACTCCTGGCATCTTCTTATGCACGAAACTTTCTCCACCTGGGAAATATGCTTTGAATACAATACTAAGAAATTGCGCAATGTCCTTCCGCCTCTTGCCTATTTTTTGAAGAAAGCGGAACTGGCGTAAGACATGAGGTCAGCTTGACTACACTTGGTATTGACGGCAATTTCCACTTGTGGTATTACTATCTGGTCACGCTCGGCAAAAGTTATGGCACAGGCATTGATAGCCTCTTGTTCCTCTTTGCTGAATGTGCTTATTTTTTCCGCAAACCAACCGAGAGTTTCCTGTATCTTGCGTTTCCTTTCCTCATCCACAGCTTGCGACATGGCAGCAGCACGTTCTTGCTCCAACTTCTCCACAGTATCTTCAAGCACCGCCACCTTTTTCTTCATGACATTGTACTTTACCATATAACTTATGGTGTCGGGATAGTCATAGACGAATCTTCGGCATACTTTCTTGTACATAAGCAATATGCGCTCATCATCGGCAAACTCAAACAGATAGTCAAGCATTCGCTCTACCTCATTGGCTGTTGCGTGTTTCCTTGTGCAGAATTCCTCCACAACTGGAGCATATTCTATTGCAGCACGCTCACGAATCTGCATCAGTCCCTTTGCCAACTCTTTTATGCCAGCAAGAAACTCTTGATAATCCTTGTCTTTACTTATGTCGTTCATAACTTTTTAATCTTTTAAGCATGCAGGCGGTATTACTTTAACTCCGTCTGGACGTGTGTAAGCCATACTACCTCCCGTCATAACAATCATCAAATCTGGTTCACGAAGCGGCACTTGCTTTTCTTTTTTATTGTGCTCTTGAACAAGTCGTTTTATTTCCAAAAGATGTTTTGCTCCTTCTTCTATTTCACGACTGCCAAGTTTGCACTCTATCAGAGCGTAGCGTCCATCATCAAGATGAAGCACAAGGTCGGCTTCCAGTCCGTAGCGGTCGCAGTAATATGACAGATGATTGCCGAATCCTGGGGTATAAGCTCGAAGGTCTCTTGCACACATCTGTTCAAAGATAAAGCCAAAGGTCTTGAGCTGCGTCATCAATGCTTCCGGAGAAAGTCCTAAAGCTGCAATTGCAATGGATGGGTCAACGAAAGCCCGTTTTATACCACTTCGAATTGCAGTCTTGCTTCGGACGGCAGGACACCAAGCTTCGATATTGTCAATAACGAACAATCTGTTGAGGGAGGTTACATAATCCTCAAACGCACTCATAGAAAGTGAAACATCCCCAGAGGCAGTAACATCAGCTAACAGAGCCGTATTCTTTGCCAATGTTGATATGTTACGAGCATACGAACGTAATATGGCACGGGTAGTCCGCTCATCCCTCTGTACGCCATCCACCCTAGAGATATCGTCCCGACAGATAGCATCTACATAGTTGCGTGCTATCAGCAACTTCGCCTTGTCGCTCTTCATGTTAAGAAATGCAGGCCATCCACCACGACAAGCGGCATAAATCAAGTCTTCAATCCTCATGTTTGAAGTAATGCCGTCTATATCCAAGTCTTTATTATCGAACAGGTCTTTAAGTGAAATCTTTCCGTTAGACTCTCCCGATTCCCATAGACTCATTGGCAACATCTTCATTCGTGATATCCTACCCGTACCAGAATGATGAATCTTACTTCTGCCAACAACAGTAGATCCGGTAAGGATGAATTATCCTGGAACCTGACGCTTGTCTACCATTGTGCGCACAGCATCCCAAAGTACAGGAGCGTCCTGCCATTCATCTATAAGGCGAGGTGTTTCACCCAACAACAGCAAGGATGGTTTTGAAGCAGCGGTTGCAGCGTATTCTTCCTGCATCTCCGTATCCTGCATCTTTATGACGCTTTTACTCATTTGCTCTGCTGTTGTTGTCTTGCCGCACCACTTAGGTCCCTCTATAAGTACTGCCCCAAAAGCCTCAAGACGCTCTGCCAGTTGAATGTCCGCAATTCTATGTGAATAACTCATGTTATAGCCGTATTTTTATTATGTGTGCAAAGTTAGTGATATTCAGTTATATTTGCAAGCAAAAACTAATATTTGTGTATATTTAGTTCTATGAATTGTGCTGTTTTGTAACTAACTTTTGTGGTAATCTGCAACTAACTTTTGTGGCATTTCATTTGTAGTTTTCGCTGTATTTTATTTGTAGTTTTTGCGGTAATACGTTTGGTATTTACAAGTAAAAAATACTACCTTTGCACTCGTTGAGTGCCTGTTTGCTTATCGTTGCTTATCCCCATAATTGCAGCACATTTGTAGCACGCTCACGCAAACGGCTTGTTTATAAGTGGTGTGCATTTCGAGGAGGTCAAGTAAGGTAAGATAAATACCTGATAAGATTTAATAAGGAAAGGGGTGTAAATCAATGATTTGCACCTCTTTTCCGTTTTGTTAATCTTTGTTTCTTCGCTTGTTTCTTATTATTTGGTTTATATTTGCAGCATAATTGAGACACGTACTTAATTACGATGAACGCATAAAGGAGATGCTCAATGCGACAGAATGTGGCAGAGGATTCTCGGAATATCATCAATACTTTCAAGATGAAAGAGGACGTGGTCTTCCATCATCTCTGATTTGACGGCCTCAGATAAATGACAGAGCTGTTGCCCATAGACTCGTTGGAGATAAATATTGTTAAGTGTAGCATTCTTTGTGTATTGGAAACTTGACATAATGAAAAGTATTCATTACCTTTGCAAACAAAAGCAGATATAATGTATCACTAAATAACACATCAATTATGAAACAGCATTATTTACTTCCGAATAGGTGCGCAGCAATTGGTTGGTGCATCTTCATCCCAATGTTGATCTTGGGTATTTTGCAACTCTGTGGTACATCGTTCATTGACGATGACAGTGTCTCATTCCGTACGTTGAATATTGGTATAGAACTGTTTAGCGCTAACCATATCATAAGCTGGACAAGAACCGGTATGCTCAACGAAATCACCATTTGTCTGCTACTCGTCTCGTTGTACATGATTGCGTTTGCAAGCGAGAGACAGGAGGACGAGTACATTGAGCATTTGCGCCTGTCATCGCTTGTGTGGGCACTTCGTGTACAAACTATTCTGGTGATCATCTCCACCTGGTTTGTCTTTGGAATAACCTATTTGGTGCTGATGGAGGTATTCATGATATCAACATTGATCATTTTTATCGTGAGGTTCAGGTATTTGCTTTATAGGTCAAGGAGGCATAACAATGAAGAATAGTGTAAGGGTGGAGAGAGCAATTGTCAGGATGACTCAGGCAGACCTTGCCGCGAGGATAGGGGTCTCCCGCCAGACCATCGTGGCAATAGAAAGTGACAAATACATTCCATCCACGGTATTGAGTCTTAAGATAGCGCGGGTGTTTGGTAAACCTGTGGAAGACATCTTTATGTTGGAAGAAACGGATTAAGACAGGAATGCTGATCCGTGTGCTCTGCGTTTCCTTTGTCTCCTTCTTTACTGCTCTAAAATGCACATTTACGAGGGACTGTTTTTCTGCTAAAAACATTTTCTTTCCATTGGTTGCAACATTCTTCAGTGCAGGGTAGGGCCCTGTGCCCTACCTCAGATAATGATTTCATCGGTTGAGACATTGTTTGAGGTAGGGCACAGGGCCCTACCCTGCACTGATACCCGAGCCATCAATGGGGTGTCGTCCTGTCTTTCAGATACAGTCAGTCGGCTCTTCTCCTCATTTCCGGCACCTGTCCCCTTATACTTGCTACGCTTGGCATTGAAGTTATAGGTGACTTGCAGAGAGATGCTGCGTGTATAGTTTTATAGCAGTCCTTGATGGTTTCTGAATTTATTCCATTCAAGGTCCAGCGCTCCTTGCCAGTCTTGAAATGAGTTTCCCATTTCACTACGTGAGACAATATGATTATAATTGCCTTTTCTTTAGAGCTAAGGTTGAAACAATAAAATGGGGGGGGGAAAAGCTTTAGTCAATATCTATTTCATGCTGTTTAGCATGAAGTAGACCTCTTCTTTGGAGATGCTTTTAGGACACTTGGCGAGGATTTCATCAACGGCAGCATGCTCCTCAAACTGTGAGAGAGCATGACGGATGGCGCGTACGTGTTCGGCTGGAATAATCTTGTCAGCACTTAACTTGCCCGTCTTGACACCTTGGGCGAGATGCCCCATGATTGTACTGGTTGCAAGTCCGCGCTCCTTAGCTATCTGATCTGGTTGTAATCCACTGTTGAACATGGCGATAGATACATTGGCCGACTCTCCTTTCTTCGTCGTTGGCTTCTGCAAATCTTTATTTTTTTGCGTCTTCTGCGTCTTTCGTAGACGATTTTCCTGTATTCTTTCAGGATCGGGCTCTTCGGCATATGGGTTCTCAACAGTGCTCTTGAACTTGTAGTGGGGTCGTTTGTTGGCGGGGTCAATGGTATCCATAGCATCCAGTAAGGCTTCCTGTTTCTTGTGAAGATACGCGGCCACACTGAACGGGCTTTCTGCCATTACATCCAGCATTTTCTCTTTGGAGAGATATTGCAGCCAGAACTCTTTATAGCGTTCTTCAAGCTGTTCCATTCCTTGCCTGTTCTTTCCTTTTACCATCTTTGTCTTTTCAAGCAAGTCGGGAATTTGCTCCTTCAGTGCTGCTGCGAAATAGTCAGCTGAACTTTGTACGCGTCTTAGGAAAGTCTCGGTATGGAGGTTTTCAGTCATGGTTTTCCGGATGACACTGAGCCATTTGTAGGCCACGTCAATGACTTTCTTCTTGACAGTCTCCATCACTGTGCGATGATAGTCACATAGTCGTGGGAAGTTCCTGAAATATTCTATCATGGTGCGGTTAAGCATCTGCTCGGCACTAAAGAGGAGATTGAAATTGAACATATCGAGGAGTTGCTCTTTGAAATAGTCCTCCTTGAGTGAAGGTAGTCGGCTGATGCTTTCCTCTGTCATTTGCTGTTGGTGTGAGATGTAGTCGGCCACGCGTGGATCGTTGAAGATGCTGCTGGCACCGATGCGTGAGGCAAGTACCATGCCTTCAAGGCTTTTGCAACGGCTCAACGCCACATAGACTTGTCCAGAGGCAAACGAAAAGCCGGCGTCGATGATGGCATGCTCGAACGTCAAACCCTGGCTCTTGTGAATGGTGATGGCCCATGCCAATCGCAGAGGATACTGCTTGAAAGTACCTGCTACTTGTGGCTCTATGGTTTTCTTCTCTGGATTGATGGCGTATTTGGTATTTTCCCATTCATCTTGCTCCACATTGATGGTTTCACTGTCGCCTGGACACTTCACGGAGATGGACTTCGCATCAATGGCTACAATATGGCCTATCTTACCATTAAAATATTGATGTTTGACGGAAGGATCGTTTTTGATAAACATCACCTGCGCTCCCAACTTCAGCAGTAGGATTTCTTCAGCCGGATAGCTGGCGGCTGGAAACTCTCCCTTCACTTCGGCATGGAAGCTGTAGCGCTGCCCGGGGAGTTTCAAGAGTTCGCTCTCATTGTAGCTGTCAGCCATACGGTTGTGCGTGGTGAGGCGGATATACCCGTCTTCCCGTTTGGGAATGAAGGTGGGATTGCAGCGTGAGTTGAGCTTATTTAAATCTTCCGATGTTGGCTTGCCATCGCGTACGTGGTTTAGGATATTGATAAATGTGGGGTCATGCTGCCGGTAGACGTGTGTGAGCTGGATAGTGACATAATTGATCTGCCTCAGTGCCTTGCTTCCGAAGAAATAGGGTGTGTCGTAATATTGGCTGAGGATGTGTTCCTCCTGTGGTGGCACCACGGGCGTGAGCTGCTGCAAATCACCTATCATCAAGAGCTGTACGCCACCAAAAGGCTGTGAAGCGTCACGGAAACGGCGCAGCACCGTATCGACAGCATCCAGCAAGTCGGCGCGTACCATACTGATCTCGTCAATCACTACCATGTCCAGTGAGGCGATGATACGGCGCTTTGCCTTGGAGAAGTCATAGCGGTCACGAATGGTTGCACCAGGAATATACGGAGTGAAGGGCAACTGGAAAAAAGAGTGGATGGTTACACCACCGGCGTTGATGGCCGCCACACCTGTTGGTGCCACGACAATCATGCGCTTCGAAGATTTTTCTTTGATAGTCTTCAGAAAGGTGGTCTTCCCTGTACCAGCCTTTCCGGTAAGGAAGATGCTGGTGCCGGTATGCTCTATAAACTCCCATGCTTCCCGTAGTTCTCTATTCGTCTCCATGTATGCCCGTATTTTCCTACAAAATTAAGGAAAACTTTGCATACATCATACTTATGAGAGTGTTTATTTTATGATGCACTTTCTACTCTGTCAGATAAATGAATTGTAACTAACAAAAAACCACACTGGCTTTCTGCCAGTGTGGTTTTTATAGTAAGTCTATGATAACGTGTTTCGGCTTGCTTATTCTGCGACGAATTTCTTCAAGTCATCTGCCTTGAAATTCATAATGTATGCGTGTGAGCCAATGCACTCTTCCTCAGCCATGCGGACAAAGACGTTGGCACTCTTCTCAAACTCTTCGGCGTTCTTTGTGGCGTCACGGAGGAGCAGAAGCGAGAGAATGATGTCGCCTGTCATATTGTAGAGACGGCGTGCCAGGAAGTCATGCTCCTCCTGATTCTCGTCAGCTTTGACTTTCTCCACAGCCTCAGTGTAGAGATCCACACACTTGACAATTCGGTCACGAAGCGGTTCGACAGCTTCGGAAACTTTATCGGTCAGCATCTCTTTCATGATATTCAGGTATGTGCCGTTCGTGATGTAACGGACGGCTGCCACTACTTGTAGCTGTGTCGTACCCTCATAGATGGAGAAGATACGGGCGTCGCGGAGCAGGCGCTGCGCCTTGTATTCCATGATGAATCCGGAACCGCCGTGCACGCTCACGCAATCGTAGGCTGCCTGGTTGGCGTACTCTGAAGTCATACCCTTGCCCAGAGGAGTGAAAGCGTCGGCCAGACGGCTGTACTGTTTCATTTCCTTGCGCTCATCGGCAGTGAGCTTGCGTTCGCGCGAGATGTCTCCGAACGTCTTGTAGATATCGACATAGCGCGATGTCTGGTAGAGGATGGCGCGGCTGGCATCAAGCTTGGCCTTTGTGCGCGAGAGCATGTCGTAGACAGCGGGGAAGTTGATGATAGCCTCTCCAAACTGTTTGCGCTCGCGGGCATAAGCCAGGGCCTGGTCGTATGCCTCTTGCTGGAGGCCTACGCTCTGGGCAGCGATGCCGAGACGGGCACCGTTCATCAGGCTCATCACATACTTGATGAGGCCGAGACGCCGCTCACCGCAGAGCTCTGCCTTAGCGTTTTTATAGACAAGCTCGCACGTGGGGGATCCATGGATGCCAAGCTTGTTCTCGATGTGGCGCACATCCACGCCGCCGTCGCGTTTGTCGTAGATGAACATTGAGAGGCCACGCCCGTCGCGCGTTCCCTCTTCAGAGCGTGCAAGAACGAGGTGTATGTCTGAATCGCCATTGGTAATGAAACGCTTCACTCCATTCAGTCTCCAGGTGCCGTCGGCATCCTGTGTCGCCTTAAGCATAACATGCTGAAGGTCAGAACCTGCATCGGGCTCAGTGAGATCCATCGACATGGTCTCTCCGGCACAGATGCGGGGAATGTATTTTGCCTGCTGCTCAGGTGTACCGAACTCATAGAGCGTGTCGATGCAGCTTTGCAGTGACCAGATATTTTGGAAACCGCTATCAGCTGCCGACACCAGTTCTGACAGCATGGAGAAGACAGTCATAGGGAGATTCAGTCCGCCGAATTGGCGCGGCATAGTGACCCCCCATAAGCCGGCTTTACGGGTAGCGTCCAGGTTCTCATAAGTCTTGGAGGCATAGACCATGCGGTTGTTCTCGAGATGTGGGCCTTCGAGGTCCACACTCTCTGAGTTGGGCTCGATAATATTCTGTGCCACCTCGTCGGTGATATCAACGACGCGCTTGTAGTTCTCAATGGCATCCTCATAGGAAACGGGAGCATAGTCAAACTGATCCTTGTCGGTGAAATCGCGTTCCTTGAGCTCGACAATGCGCTTCATCAGAGGCGAGTCGAGATAATATTGTAATTTCTTTGCTTCAATCATAATAAAAGAAGTTCTGAACTTCTATTTTACTTAGAATTCTGTTTGTAATACTTGATGAGTTTCGGTACGACCTCTTCTACGGTGCCAGTAATGACATAGTCGGCGATCTGGTTGATGGGAGCATCCGGATCACTGTTGACAGAGATGATGATACCTGCATCCTGCATGCCGGCGATGTGCTGGATCTGTCCGCTGATACCACAGGCTATATAGACTTTCGGATGAACAGTGACACCTGTTTGTCCAACTTGGCGGTCGTGGTCAACCCATCCTGCATCCACTGCAGCACGGCTTGCGCCAACCTCACCGTGAAGTTCTTTGGCGAGCTGGAAAAGCATGCCAAAGCCCTCTTTAGATCCCATGCCATAACCACCTGCCACAACAATGGGGGCGCTCTTAAGGTTGTTCTTGGCTGCCTCCACGTGACGGTCGATAACCTGAACGGCGTAAGACAGAGGATTAATATACTTCTTAGGATTCGGGTAGACGACCTCTCCCTTGGCTTTGCCTTCATAGAGCGCTTTCTGCATGACGCCGGAGCGCACGGTAGCCATCTGCGGACGATGGTCGGGGTTGACGATCGTTGCCACAATGTTGCCGCCGAAGGCAGGACGGATCTGATAGAGCAGGTTCTCGTAGTGCTTGCCGGTCTTCTTGTCGTCGTAGTCGCCGATCTCGAGCTGTGTGCAGTCGGCTGTGAGCCCTGAGGTCAGTGAGGACGACACACGGGGGCCGAGGTCGCGTCCGATGACTGTGGCGCCCATGAGAGCGATCTGCGGCTTCTCTTCCTTGAAGAGATTGACAACAAGATCCGTATGGGGCGCAGACGTGTAAGGGGAAAGGCCCTCACCGTCGAAAACAAAGAGTTTATCGACACCATAAGGCAGGATCTGGTCTTCCACCTTGCCTTTAATACCGGTGCCTGCCACAACGGCCTCAAGCTCCACACCGAGGGTATCGGCAAGCTTACGGCCCTTGGTGAGCAGTTCCTGCGACACCTCCTGTACGGTGGTGCCTTCTATTTCGCAATATACAAATACGTTGTTCATTTTTATATAAAGAACTTCTGAACTTCTAAATTATCCTATAATATTCTCTTCCAACAATTCTTTCACGAGGCTCTCTACATCGTTGTCAGAAGCGGTAAGCCGTTTGCTCTCCTTTGCTTGGAAGACAATGTTCTTCACTGCCTTCACCTTTGTGGGCGATCCTGCCAGACCGCACTGTTCGCAGTCGGCACCGCAGTCGGCAATACTCCACTGGCCCAGTGTGAGATAGGGACGTGTCTCATAGAGTGCCGTCCAAGGCTCGTCACCTTTACGCTCCATGGGGCAGGTAGCATATTTGTATTTCATCACGCGCTTGGCATTGCAGGGGCGTGCGGGAGCTGCCGTGCCGTTCACGGTTACCATCACCGGCAGCGGAGCCACAACGGTCTCCACGCCGCCGTCAATATGACGCATGATTGTAGCCTTGCCGTCCTTGATTTCTTTAATCTCTTCTGCATAGGTCACCTGATTGAGACCGAGCTTCTGGGCTATCTGAGGTCCGACCTGTGCCGTATCACCGTCGATAGCCTGACGGCCACCGATGACGAGGTCGACATGGAAGATGTCCTTGTTGATCTTCTCGATAGCCTTGGAAAGGAAGTAAGCCGTGGCGAGGGTGTCGGCTCCCGCGCTTTTGCGGTCAGTAAGCAGCCAACCCTCATCAGCGCCACGGTAGAGACTTTGACGCAGGATCTCGCCGGCACGGGGAGGACCCATCGTGACAATACCTACGTGTACGTTCTCCGGATCCTGATCTTTCAGGCGTAGTGCCTGCTCCAACGCGTTGAGGTCTTCAGGGTTGAAGATGGCAGGCAGCGCCGCACGGTTCACCGTGCCCTCTGCTGTCATGGCATCCTTACCGACATTGCGCGTGTCGGGTACTTGCTTGGCAAGTACTACAATGTTCAATTTCATGTAATCTTTATAATATAATTGTGTTATACTCTATGAGTTACGCCTTAAAAGACGGGGCAAAATTACTATATTTTTACTTCCCTACCAAAGAAAAGGCATGAAAACAGTCCTTTTTTGCACAAATAATGGTGTATTGTGCATAGACCGGTTGGAGAACAAGTCTATGGGTCTTCAATCTGTGTCCTGGGCCAATTGACAAGAAAAAGTTTCTCCTTTGCTCTTGTAAACGCAGTGTAGAGCCAGTGGATATAATCGGGTGTCAGCATGTCGTCGGTCATGTATCCCTGGTCGAGGTAGACATGGCGCCACTGTCCACCTTGAGCTTTATGACAGGTGACCGCATAGGCGAACTTCACCTGCAAAGCATTAAAGTACTTGTCCTTCCTGAGTGCTTTCATGCGGTCGAGCTTGCTGGAGATATCTTGATAATCCTCCATCACGGCATTGAACAGCTGCTCATTTTGGCCTCTGGACAATGAAGGAGCTTCGCTGGTGAGTGTATCCAATATAAGTTTGGTATCGAGCTCGTAATTATCAAAGTCGGGGAACAGAAGCGTGGTATCCGCAAAATGAAAACCATATAGATCCATGAAATGGCTTACGCGTCGTACCATACAACGATCGCCATTGGCAATAAAGATTTCTTTGGAAGCATTCGCCTCACGGTTCTCATTACTAATGTATTTGTTTTTCACTACCATCAACATGTCACCTTGGCAAAGTGCCTCTTCTCGGTCAAGAATAGTGTTGCGGATGCCTTGATTGTAGATATTGGCCCTTTTATTTGAGTGCGTGATGACAATGGTTTCGTCGGTTCCTACTTGGCTGTAGCTCGAAGCAAGACTTTCAATGAGCTCATTGCCTGTCAGAAGGACAATATCTGCAAATCCGGTAAAACGTATCTTGGGTAATTGTGTCAGTTCGTTGTGAGTGATCATTTTGCGGATAATGGTCGCATTAAAAAGGATTCCGGAGTGCTGGCCTTGTCGGAGTACTGTGTCGAGGTCGCATTGATAGACATGAAGGCCATAACTTTCCAACTCTTGGGCCGACAGTGCCGCAGCCTCCTCTTCGCCCACGGGCGGCAGCTGAGCTTTATCACCTATGAGCATAAGTCTGCAGTTGTTTCCGTTATAGACGAAGCGCAACAAATCATAGAGCACACTGCCGGAGCCAAATCCAGACTCGCCAGCAGAGCCATTGCCGATCATCGATGCCTCATCGACGACAAATAGTGTGTTTTTATGAACGTTGAAGTTGAGTTCAAAACTTCCATTGATACCCGTAAAACTCCTTTCACGATAGATGGTCCGATGGATAGTTGAGGCGGATATCCCGCTATCAAGGGAGAATACTTTAGCGGCACGGCCTGTTGGTGCCATGAGTACAAGTTTTTGCCCAAGGGAATGCAACGTATAGACCATAGCTGAGGCAAGAGATGTCTTCCCCGTGCCGGCAGACCCTCTCATCACCATTACCACATTATGGGTACGATCCGCAAGGAAACGGGCGAAGATGTTGAGAGCATTCTGTTGGTCGATAGTCGGAGTGAAGCCGAAGTTGCCAATGATGCGGTCAACAAATTCGTGTGTTTTCATCTAAATAATGAGAAGTTGACGCTCCCATAGCTCCGGTGCTCAATGAAGTGTGGTTCCTCAGAGAAGTTGTAGTTTTTGCCATGCTCAAGCACTAAAACGCCTTCCGGTTTCAACAACTGATATTGGAAGATGAGACTGGGGATAGTATCAAGAGCATCCAATGCATAGGGTGGATCTGCAAAAACAAAGTTGAACTGCTCGTGACATTTCTTCAGGAACCGGAAGACGTCCCCTCGGATGAGTATATGATCGGTGGTGCCTATCTTTTTCATGCACTGTGTGATGAATGCGGCATGTTCTCTGTCTCCTTCTACGCTCACCACGGGTCTACAACCGCGTGAAAGCATCTCGAGCGAGATACTTCCAGTTCCTGCGAACAGATCGAGGGCTGCGATGCCATCGAAATCGAGATAGCCGTTGAGGACATTGAAGATATTCTCTTTGGCAAAGTCGGTGGTAGGACGCGCCTTAAATGTCCGGGGAATGTCGAAATGCCGTCCCTTATATTGTCCGGTAATGATTCTCATGCAAGTAGTGCGGTTATCATGTCAAACGTAATTCCCCTCTCTTGTGTCAGTGGCGCATTGTTGAAACTTGCTGAGGTGCCGATTACTGCTACCATCTGGACATAAATGCGAAGAGCCTTGAGCAAGTTCTCTTTATCGGGAATGGCTCCGACCAGAAAGAGTTCATCATGCAGTTGGTCAAGGGCTAATTGCTTCCAAACGAAGAGTATAAAATAGGTCATGTCCTTTAGAGAGCGCGCATTGAAACGGTTGAAAAATATGAAGTGGTTACGTTCGAAGCTGAATATCTCCAGTGCCTCATCATGAAAATACGCATACAGTTTCCGGCGGTTTCCCAGAAAGCTTCTGCGATGGAGGTAGTCCCACACCGGTTGCATGAGGTGGAGGTATCTCACGTTTTCGTAATGGTCTTCAATGACAAGTTTTAAATCACGGTTGACAGCAAACAAGGCTACAGCATTCAAGTCGGGCAATACATTGCTAAGGACGAAGCTCCCCTCTGTTGAGGGGAATGAATGCATGTAGAGTGTCTCGTTGTCACTCTCTTTATATTCATCCAAAGGGATGAGCAGGGTAGGACTGTCAATAAGGACTTTGGCGTTTGTCACGGGTTCTTTGAGTAATTCTACAGTCTTGAAGGCATCTCGGAGATTGGCAGCTACAGAAATGCCACTCTTTGAGATGTACCTGAAAAATGAGCCCTTAGTACGGTCATTACTGTCCGGAATCGCAATGGCAAGCGACTCAGAAGAGACTCTGATAGTTATCCGGCGATTGATATATTGTTCGTTATTCATCTCTTGGAATCATTCATTCAGACGTCACCAATTCCCTGCATTATCGTTGGGTACATTGATGTCTCCGATTTTAAGCCCTGGAAATCTCCTGTTAACATTGGCCTCTTCTGTGAGGTCCGCAATACTGGTCTTATCAAGTCCCTGCAAGTATTGACTGTAAGTGGCACCGCACTCCATGACGGGGATTTTTCCGCCGCCCTTCCCAGGCAGTGTGGTAGCTGTCAACGTGAAGCACATACCTCCACTGTAAGGGATGTAAGCTGCTGAATCGCTAAGAAGACCGCTCTCGACAAGATCTCTAAATGTTGTCGCATATACGCCGTGAAGTGTTCGGTACTTTTCCTCAGCTGAGCGAATGCTCATCAACCGCACTTTCACAGCCTTCTCTCTTTTTGATCTTTGATTGTCGAAACGGATAGGCGAGCCGATGCTCAGGATACAGAGTAATGCCAACATTAAGACGCATCCGCAGAGGATATACGTATGGTTTAATTTGGATTTCATCTCAACATGTTTTTCTTGGTGCAAAGTTACGAAAAAAATTACAAAAGCGGACTTAAAAGCCTTACAATACTTGCCCAAAGCCTTTTTATAAACGGGAAATGCGCGCTACCGAAAACGTCGGAGAAAAGACGACTTTCCGACTGATCATCAAGAAACATCTTTTTTACGCGCAAAGCGAGCCCCTCGTCGTAAAGGAATACATTTGCCTCGAAATCGTGTTCAAAGCTGCGGAAATCGACGTTTGTGCTTCCGCATGAGCAGATACTGTCATCGCTAACCAAGACTTTGGAATGATTGAATCCTGTCTCGTAAAGATAGACTTTCACTCCAGCCTCCATCACCTCCAACACATAACTCACACTTGCCCATTCCACAATTTTCGAATCACCGTGCATGGGGATAACCAGTCTTACGTCGACACCGGCCAAAGCGGCTGTTCGCATGGCAAAGAACACGGGCTCGGTAGGAAGAAAATAAGGTGTCTCCATATAGACATATCGCTTGGCCTCAAGGAGGATACGGACATAGCCCTGCATAATGTCTGGCCACTTGGTTACGGGACTACTGGTTACGACCTGTGCGATACTGTTGTTGCTGATGGTCGGATAAATAGGAGGATAATAGTCTCTGCTTGTAATGAGGGTGCGGTCCACGAAATACCAGTCAATGAGAAATGCCCGCTGGAGACCGTAGACAGCCCCACCCGTAATGCGCATCATCGTGTCGCGCCAGGCCTGGGTACCGGTGCCTTTCACATAACGAGTCGCGATATTCATACCACCAATGAATCCGATCCGCCCGTCAATAACGATGATCTTGCGATGATTGCGATAGTTGGCTTTCGATGTAAAAGCGGGGAACTTTACCGGCATGAATGGGTGTACGTCAATTCCTGCATTACGCATGCGCTCAAAGAAGGAGTTCTTCACCTTCCAGCAGCCCACATCGTCATAAATCACCCTCACTTCAACACCGTGTTCGGCTCTTTCAATGAGCGCGTCAGCAATAAGCCTTCCGAGCTCATCATTGTTGAAAATGAATATATCAACGTGGATATGTGATTGGGCATGGCGGATTTCATGTAACAGTTCAGGGAAAAACTGATAGCCGGAAGTGTAAAGCTCCACTTCATTATCTTTGAAGGGGAGCGCCATGCTTTGGTTCTTGAACAGCATCATCAGCGGGCGATGTGATTCTGGAAGTCGAAGTCCTTCCTGTTCGATATATTCAAGCATCGATCGCTTCGTCAGTTGGCTAAGAGATCGCTCAGAAATAAGTCGTTCCTTGCGCGTGTTTTGTCCGAAAAAAAAATAGAGAATAATTCCAGCCACAGGCAATGCCCACAGCACAAGAATCCATGCCATAGTCTTGGCAGGCTGGCGGTTGTCCATGACAACTTTCAGCATGACCACAATGTCGATGACGACATAAATGCCATATATGAGCCAATAGAAATATCTCAATCTTTCGTAGACCTTTATGTAGGTTAATTCTATTATTTTACCCCAATGAGCTTATGGGTCTGAAGGCTGAGCCGCCATTGTGGATGCCGCATGATATAGTCCACGCATTGTCGCATGATACGGACGTTCACTTCCTTCTCACCACTGTCAAGTGGCTGGAGATAATAGAGACCGGCATTGATTCCATATCTCTGGGGATCAGTGCTGCCATCGAAGAGCACCTTTAGCTCATTGCAATGCTTAATGGTGACGTTTCCCTTGGGCGATACTGTCAGCCAATCGAGATTCTTTGGTGGCTCATGAGTGCCATTGCTTTCCATGGCGACAAAGGAGAAACCTGCTGCGTGGATGTAATCGATGAGTGCTTCGTCCGCTTGCAGGGTGGGCTCTCCTCCTGTGAGCACCACCATCGGCATCCCTTCCGTGCAAAGGTATGACAGCTCTTTCATCCTGCTGAGAATCTTGCTGGCCGTCAGTTCCTCATAGCTTGTGAAGTCTGTATCACAGAATGGGCAACGGAGATTACAACCGCTGAATCTGACAAACACTGCGGCCCTGCCGGTGTTGCGGCCTTCGCCTTGCAGCGAATAGAAAATATCGTTGACGCGATAGGTCTTACTCATCTCTCGTAAATAGCCACGTTGCTTGCTGTCTCTGCTACCCTTGCTTTATAGCAGTGTGGAATCTCGTCTACGATCCATTTGGCGATATTCTCTGCCGTTGGATTGAAGTCGAGCTTTTGATTTAAATCCTGATGATCGAGGCGTCCATGGATTTTATTCTTGATGAGTGTAAAGTCCACCACCATACCGTTGTTGTCAAGCTCCTCAGACTTGCAATAAACCGTTACCTGCCAATTGTGGCCGTGGATGTTCTCGCATTTGCTTCCGTGGTCAAGGATGAGGTGATGGCAAGCTGATATTTCAAATGATTTCTCGATATAATACATAACGATCTGAATGATATAGTTATTATGGTGTATCTTATTTCTTCGCTTTGTTTTTCTGTATATAAGCAAGCTCGGTGAGGGCGAAGTCGCTGTTCTCCGGATCGTCAAGCAATTTCTTGAGTATGGTTTCGGCCTCACCGTAGCGTCCGATGCTGACAAGGAGATATGCCTTTCTCCTATTGGCGAAGGCGACAAACCGCTCTATCTGTTGCCTTGATGGACCCTGACGGTGCCCTTCCTCCTCTCCGTTGTCCATATCCATGCTTTTCAGCATCATGTCAAGATTGGTGAGGAGCGTATTGATCGTGTCTAACGCACGAAAATCCTTACCATTGACCAGACAATTGATGTAAGCCTCCAAGTAAGACTGATGTGTTGAAGGCAATGTCATCTGCAGATAGTAACATGCCTTTTCATATTGGTGCAGATTCATGTAGCAGCAGCCAATGAGATAGGCTATCTCATCGATGATGCTTTTAGAGGTACTCTCAATTCGCGGAAAGCCCGTCGTCATTTCTCGGTATGCATCCGTCAGGTACCGTAATGCTTCATAGAAACGTTTATGTAGAAAGAGATGGTGACCATTGTAGAAGTTCTCTGCCATGTGGCTGTCCTGCATCTTGGCAAGTGTTTTTTCCTCATCGGTCATACTGTCCTGTTCTCCATTCCTGACTTTGCTCATTGCTTCTTTCCACACATATCTGAAATGAGCAATGCGTTCAGCAGAGGGGGTAAGGTCATAACCGAGTAATATGCTGCTCATCAACTTTTGTCGTTGAGCAGCGCTTTCGTCTATATTCTCTGTCAATGATAATGGAGACAGTGACAGAGTGACCCGATAATAGAGGGTGTCTGGTGTTTGCTCTTCAGCCTCAAAGTCTATGAGCAGATGCCGTGCTTTCAACAGGTCGCGCGGATCGTAGAAGTCGAGTTTGGCAACAGCAGACTTATTCTCAAAGGCGTTTTCTTTTATGAGGACTTCCTGAACCTTTAGGTTAAGAATCCTGTCCGGATCAGAAACTGCCATGCTCATGTTTCCTTTTGTCACCGTCATGTTGGTGGGGATAATGTCGGAGAGTCCCATCGCTACGCTGAGTAGGTCACGCATACTGTAGGGCATCGCCTTCGTCTCATGCCAATCCGGACCCTCTTCCTGATGTGTCATCTCTCGCTCACGGATGATTTCCAGCTCGCGGCTATAGTTGGCCTGTAGCTTTTCAGCATCCATGCCTTTGCTCCGGCCTAATTCGCTGATTTTCTTCGAAAAAGTATTTTGCCATCTGAACGCATCATTCATGACGCGTTCTATCGTATGGGTCATATCTTCATAGCTGATGGGGAGCACGCTGATGAGATGGATATCCACTTTCCCCTCCTTCTCGTCGATAGTGTAGACGATACGGCAGGCGTCGGTGTTGAGGTTGCAGAGGTTACACACGAGGCGGATGTCGTCCAGCCTGTCCATATCGGTCTTATAAAAATAGAGATAGGTGAGCCGTGCATAAGGACTGTTTTTCTCCAAAGTGATATTGAAGTGTCCGCCTTGATAGGCATAGTGCGTTATAAGTTTGTCATTGTCTTTCTGCCATTCGGGACTGACATTTATCCGCCGCAGGGCTTGGCTCAAGATTCTTTGGGGTGTTGTTGTGGCATGTATCTGCCACAGCGGCCACTTGAGGCGAGGCCGCAGTATCCACCATGCTGCCAACGCTATGGTGAGTAAGCATAGCAGGACGGAAGAAATATGTTCAAGGTTTTGCATGGCGTGCCATTGTATTTTTCCACAAAGATAGTAAGAATAATTGAGAAAATAGCATTATCGGTAAAAATAATGTTTCTTCTTTTGGATTACCTACAGGATGATATTGTTTCCTAACTGCCTCGCCAGAGCATTGCGTATCTGCTGCATGTCCTTGTATTCGGTCATCAGCTGTTTGAGTCTTTCTTTATTGGTGCCCACCTTCGCCATCTCAGTCTGGATTTCCTTGAGGTGTAGTTCTACATATCCTTTGCGGAAGTCGAGCAGCAAATGTTCGGTCTGTGTTTTAAGGGCATCGACTGCATTGGTTTCTCGTTGCAGCAGGGCTTCCTTGTTCTGAGGGCCTCCCTCCCGTTGCTTCGTGACGTGGTAGCTATCTGCCGACAGCTCTGTAGCTGCACGGCACACCTCAATGTCGTCGTGGTGCAGGAAGTAAGGTTCGGCTTTCCATTGCGGGTCTGAGCTGTGGTGTGAAGCCTCCTGCAGCATGCGGTCGAACAGTGTGTTACCCAGTGAGAGCCGGTCTGCGGCAAGACTGTAAGCCACTACTTGTGCCACCGTGAGATCATGGTGTTGTCCCTGATCATCCTCCACATTATTATATATAACACATTCTCCATGCTTGACTATAAGACGCATGAGGAGGGAAGAGGGAGTGGAAACTCCGTCAGAAGACTCGCTTCGGATTTCCCCAATGGGGGAGGGGGAAGGGCTGACGGACCCGTCTTCAGCGTCGCTGGAAGCATTGGTGCCGCTTCGATCATTAGTGAGGGTTGATGAAGAGCTATTAGTGCGACTTCTTATAAATGCGTTCATGCGATTGATGAGCGTAGCCTCGGAAATACCGATACGCTGCGAACAGTCATGGAGATAGGTGTCGCGCAGGATGGGATCTTGGATTACAGAGATACTCCCTACAATGGAATTGATGGCGTCGGCCCGTTTCTTTGGGTCAGCCTCATCTTTGAGCAGCAGGTGAGTCTTGAACTGGATAAAGTCTTCCTGATGCGCCTCTATATAGTTGCGGAAGTCTTCGGCAGTGTGGTTTCTGGCAAACTCGTCAGGGTCTTGTCCGTTGGGGAGAAGCAGCACTCTGAGACTCATGCCTTCGGAGAGCAACATGTCAGTGCCCCGGAGGGCGGCGTGAATGCCTGCTGCATCGCCATCATAGATGAGAGTGATGTTTGAGGTGAAGCGGTGTAGCATGTGTATCTGATGCAGGCTCAAGGCCGTACCCGAATTGGCCACGACATTTTCTATTCCGCATTGGTGCATAGAGATGACGTCGGCCTGCCCTTCTACCATATACACGCGATCCTCTTTAGCAATGGCGCGCTTTGCCTGCCAGATGCCATAGAGCTCGTGGTCCTTATGAAAAACCTCAGAGTCGGGTGAGTTAACGTATTTCTGGTTGACGCCTTTCGTGCGTTTGTCAAGCACGCGTGCCGTGAACCCTACCACCTTGCCGCTGACTCCTGTCCAGGGAAAGACGACACGGCCGGCGTAACGGTCGATCAGCTCGCCGAGCTCTGTCTGATAGCATAGTCCTGTAGCAACGAGAAACTCCGCCTTGTAACCTTTCTGCTTGGCGGCGGAGGCAAGCAGAAAGCGGTCGGGGAGATCGTAACCGAGATTGAATTTCCGGATGATGTCGTCGCGGAAGCCACGTGACCGGAAATACTGCATGCCGATAGCCTGGCCGTCGGGATGATCATGGAGCAGGTCCTCGAAATACTTCTCGGCCCATTCGTTGACTATGAACATCGACTCACGCTTCGATTGCTCTTCCTTTTCCTCGTCAGTCAGTTCGCGTTCACGAATCTCAATGTGATATTTCTTTGCCAACCAGCGCAGTGCCTCCGGATAGGTGAGCTGTTCGTGCTCCATGATGAAGGACACGGCATTGCCGCCTTTGCCGCAGCCGAAGCAATGGCAAGTGCCACGCGCAGGTGATACATAGAACGATGGCGTCTTCTCATTGTGAAAAGGGCAGAGACCTTTGTAGTTGGCTCCTGACTTTTTCAGCGTGACGAACTCCGACACCACATCCACGATGTTGGCTGCTTCCTTGATTTTTTCTGCCGTTTGCCTGTCTATCATAGCTTTCCCTTATTGCCAGCTTATTGATTGGCTGTTGATGTTGCAAAGATACGATTTTTTCTCATTTTTAGCAAATGGCCGATATGTATTTTTGATGAATCCTCAGCCGTCCCTCTAAAGTGGTATCAACGTACTGGTGAGCCAATCAAAGGTTTCTGAATCGGTGAGGCGTCCACGGAGTGAGCGCACGCGCGGCATATCCTCGAACCAGCGGTTGTCGGTCGTGAACCAATGAAAGGCAGTTACCTCGCGTACTTGTTTGAGGCGGTTGTCGATTTGTTTGGCGAACTTGGGATTGACGGATGAAAGGAAGTGCTTGCCGTCGGATGTCTCAATGGCAAGCACCAGATATTGCTTGATGACGTTTTCCGATCCCGTATAGGCCTTTCTTGTGCCCTGCATTCTCGTTGTCACCTGAATGTGCCATCCGTCACGGTTCAGTCTTGCCATTATGCCACGAAACACCACGCCGTGAGGCGATGTGTCCTTGACACCGCTGACGGCAATGCTCAAGTGGATCATTTCGTGCAGCAGAACATTGCGGAACTGGTATTCTGTCTGGTCGTAGTAATTACTGATAGAAAGTGTGAAAGCGTCGGTGGATTTTCCTTTTCCAAAGAACCGGCGACCCCACACAAGGCCGCGCTGGCAGGCTAAGGAGCCGAGTTGCGACTTTGAGCGTCCAATGAAAAAGCGCGGTTCTGGGAGCCCGTTCTCGAAATAGCGGGTGTTGAAGGTCTGAAAGTTATCTTTCAGCCAGAGAATATCTATTAGCATTCTTAATTATCCTAACGAGTGCGATAGTGTGTTCATACCAGCAAAATTAGCAACAATTTTTCAGAACGCATATATTTCTGTTGATTCTTTATACGGATTATCTTTAACTTGGATTACTTTTTCGTAAGCCATCAGCTCTTTTCGCATTAACGGGTCTGTTCATTTTAACAAAGTGCGAGTGTCTAAAAAGAGGTTCTTCCGTTAAATGCGTAGACGCCTATCATGCAATGCATATAGTCTTAGGG
>ERZ772881.1110-NODE-1110-length-25797-cov-18.707249_pt1 | contig 25797 bp, 26 predicted proteins | sample MGYA00580581_ERZ772881 | MGnify/ENA primary metagenome ERZ772881 (study PRJEB29015, sample SAMEA2737668) | human gut metagenome | biome: human gut; feature: human-associated habitat; material: faeces | place: China | collected 2012 ...
AGGCTGTTTTTCTGAACGTCCTTTTCGAGTTCTCTACGCAGTTCCTTGCACTTCGTGTCAAACTCCGGCCAGATTCTAGACTCTGCGATCTTGAACGCCGCATCCGCCTTGTTCAGCTCAAGAGCCGCCGTCGCAATGCGAAGCCGCTCGTCTTCCTCGTTGTCGTTAGGCCTCCACGCCTTCGCGTCGGTGTCTGCCTGCCGTGCCTGCTCAAGGCTGCTATAAGCCTCAGCGTATTCATCTCGGGCTGTCTTGAAAGCAGCGTCAAGCTGCCGTGCGTATGTGTTGTATCTGCTCATAATTTTCCTTTCTGCGTGTCCTCACGCCTGATAATTTCCTGTGCCTCTAATACTGTGTCGCGGCTGTAGCCCTCTTCATAATCGAGTGGGTTCAGCGCGAGCACCGCCGCTTTTTCTCCCGAACTCATAAAGCTTGCTTCTCCCAAAAATATAGGAAACATCAGAAACCGCATCTGAAATGCGACAGAATCAACGGGCGGAATATCGCCCTTCTGTTCAAGCCGGAAGCTGTTCAGCTTGTCAAGGCGTGCTTTTATTCCTTGCATGTGAGTGTCCTCAATTCATATTCCAGCATTTTGTCAAGATCGCTCAACCGGTTCCCGCTCAGGACGCGGATAAATGCACCATCGTCCGAAATAAGATCATCGATGCTGCCGCGTCTCTCTGCTCCGTCCGGTGTCCGATACAGGAAGACAAGCTGTTTTCCTCTGCACCGTTCTGCAAATTTGCGCAGATGGTCCAGCCTTGCTTTAACTCCGCCCATCGGTTTCCTCCCTCCATTTTTCCAGTTCACGCAGCTGCTCCAGAATATCCGTCTGTTCGCACAGCTTCAGCGAGTATTCCAGCACCGAGCGGGCGGCAGAAATGCGCGCCTGCGCCTGTTCGCCTTTGTCCTCCATGATCTCCCGTAAGGTGGACAGCGCAGGGCTCAATGTCTGCTGTGCCTGCCGGGTCGCGTCGCGCACCATGTCCCCAAACGCCTGCTTATAGCGGTCTACGAACTCACTGTCCTGCATGTAGCTGCGCAAGGTGCTTTCTGCAATTCCGGCCACCTTTGCCGCCTCTGCCCGTGTGCGGCTCACTAGAAGCGCTTGCAGTGCCTTTTCCTTTCGTTGTGTCAATTTCTCACTTCCTTCCGCGCTTCCAGCCGCCGAAAAGCGGTAAAAAGCGCTAAATATACGTTCTCAATGTCCGGCTGATCGTTGGATGTCTGAGCGCTTTCAGAGCGGCTGTGCGGAGCTTTGCGTCGACCGGCTTGTCGTACCAAAAAGCGTCGATCATGGCTTCCCTCAGATTCTCCGGCAGGCTTTGCAGGGATTCCTGTACAGCGTCTGCAAGCTCCTGCTGCTCGATACCCAAGAACGGGCGTTCGGCGCTTTCGTCCGGCACCAGAGATCCCAGCGTCCCGGCTTCCTCGCCGTCTTCGCCAACCGGCATATCGAGAGACAGGGCGGAACGCAGCGGGTCTTCGGCTTCTCTCTTCGTCCGACATCCGCACGCCCTTGAAAAGCCATCGCGCAAGGTCAGTTCATAAACACCGATAAAGCCCATGCCCTTATACTGCTCCCACAGCCCGACCGCCCTCAGCATGGCAAGAAAGGCTTCCTGCATCAGGTCTTCGACGTCCTGCCCGCTCCTGTGCTCCAAAGCCGCAGCCCAGCGCCGCGCCTTCCGATACGCATACCCGCGAACAGCCGCCCAGAGCGTCAGAACATCCAGTTCCCCATTCTGCACAGCCGCCGCTATGGCGTTGGTCTGTTCTGCACTGTGTGCTTGCAATTTTTGCCCTCCCGTGGTATCATGGATTTGTTAAGCAATCGCCGCCACGGGAGCCGCCCATCCGGGCGGCTTTTCTCATACCCGGAAGCGTTTGGCAATCAGCTTTGCAGCCTCGTCGCGAAGCTCGTAGTCTAAATACGGAACTGTCTGCCCCACAAACTGCGACCACGCAAGCCACCGGTCGCGCCGCCTGCGCGGAACGTGGACGTGCACAAGCAGCCGCCGGACATCATCGAGGTCTAATTCCTTTCGGTTCATACGCCGCCTCCCGTCTGTAGGCGGTGCTCACGGATAATTCCCGACGAGCCCCAGAAATCGAAATTCAGCTTTCCTGTAGCCCCGTGCCTGTTTTTGGCAACGATGGCGGTCAAGGTCTGGCTTTCCCACGGCTTGACCTCTCCCGGCTCATACATGCCCGGCCTGTGCAGCAAGATCACCGCGTCCGCGTCCTGCTCGATCGCTCCGGAGTCGCGAAGGTCTGCCATGCTGGGGGTCTTGTCCGCCCTCTGCTCTGCCGCCCGGTTGAGCTGGCAAAGACACAGAACCGGCACGTCCAGCGAGCGGGCAAGTGCTTTCAGGGCGGCGCTATTTTTCGTGACGCGCTCGTAGATCGATAGCCCGCGCTCGTCGCTTCGAACAAGTCCGAGGTAGTCCACAACCACGAGCCGCAAATTCTTCGTCAGGTGCGCCGCCTGCGCGATGTCAGCCACGGATGCACCCGGCGCGCGGTTGAGCCGGAAATCGTGCGTAGACAGGACTGACGCAGCATTGGCAAGCTTCGCTTGCTCATCGTCGCTCAGGCTTTGCCCGGTCATCAGCTGACCGATGGAAAGCCCCGATTCTGCTGCGATACGCCGCGCCGTGATCTGCTCCAAACTCATTTCGAGTGAGAAGAACAGACACGCGCCGGATTTTGCCGCCTGCTCCGCCAGTTTCAAGCCAAGCGTCGTTTTGCCGCACCCGGGACGAGCCGCGAGGATGTAAAGCCCCTGATGGAGCATTCCGCCGCCCAGCAGCTTATCGAGACCCGGATAGCCCGTTGAAACCGTGACGGCCTGCCCAGCCTCCAGCCGCTCGCGATAGTCGAGAAAGCCCGACAAGGCATCAGACGTGGAAAGCATTGCCGTCTGCGGAGCGGTGTCCGCGTTCTCAAGGGCTTGCATTGTGACGGCTATCACGCCCGCTGTGGGCTTCTGCTGGTCTTGCGCGTCCTCCAGCAGCGTTTCCCCGACCGCTGCCAATCTGCGCCGCACAGCTTCTTCATGGACTTGCCGGGCGTATGCTTCGGCATGCGCTGCCGTTGGTGTGATTTGCAGCAGCTCTGCGGCATACCGGTCTGAAACGTCCGCGCCGTGTTTTCTCGCATCCTCGAGAATGGTCACGACATCCGCCGGTTTTCCCTCGTCTTCTAACCGGCACGCGGCTTCGAAGATTGCCCGCTCTGCTGCAAGCGTGAAGTCGTCTCTTGACACGAGCGGGCGCACTGCCGGAAGACAAGCAACATCACACAAGATCGAGCCTGCAACGCTCTGAGACGCAAAGCTCACACGCAAGCCCCCTTACACGCTTCACGGGGTTTATACATGCCGTCCACATCACAAACCCATGTACTCTGGTCTAGCCATTCTGGGTGCTCCTTCTGCCAGTCCTCCACCGGCTCTGCGCTCCCTGCCGCCTGCGCAGGCGCTTCATCTTCCCAACGCCGCTGGTTTATCCAAGTTGACGCGTAGGGGATGTACTGCCCACCATTACGCTTCCACTGGTCGCTCTGCTTCTGCGTCTCCAAAGCGTTCAAGAGCGTTTCCAGTCGGACAGTGACTTTTGCGAAAGACTTTTTCGCTTGCGACTTGCTCTCTTTCCGTGGATACGCCTTCCAGAAGATTTCAAAATCCTCACCACTCAATCGAGAAGGCTTTGCCGACGAGTGAGAAAGAGATTCTTTTCTTATGTTATTTATTGTCTTATTATCTCTCATTATGGGAACGGGGGTTTCTTCTCGAAAAAGGGGGGTTATTTCTTCTCGATTTTCTCTCTCGACTTCTTCCCTGATTTCCTTTTTTGGTCTTCCTCCGTCAAATCCGCTCTGCTGAAAGCCTTGCTGCCGGAAATACTGTGCTCGCAGCACTTGGTAAAACATCCCCGCCATCCCCTCAAGAACGGACTCTTCACCACTGCGCATGTACTGCATCGCGGCACGGACTGCGCCGCCAAGCTGTTCGTCTGACAGGAACGAAATGACCTCCAGCTGATCGTCAAAAAGCGGAATGTATTTCTGCTTTGCCACTAGTGGTCACCCCTTGTCCCGACCGTTCAACTCAGCCGCACCGTGCAGTTTCGTCAACAACGCTTCCATGTCAATCAGATAGACGGTGCCGGATTTGATGTGTGGAATTGTCCCATCTTTGCAACCTTTACGGAGATAATATGTGGACAAGCCGGTTTCTCTGCACGCGTCAGAAATTTTCAGAAACGGTGTCACGGTAAGCCCCCCTCTCGATGATTTCATGTCCTAAAATGGCGGCAAGTTTGTTTGCCGTCTGTGCCGAACAGCTTTTCCCACTTTTAACCGCGGTCACGGTTCCCCGGGATACGCCCGCCAGCTCAGCAAGCCCGTTTCCCGTGATATCGAGCCGCGCCATTGCCGCCGCAAAACGTTCACGACTGATTCGCATATTTCCACCCCCTTTTGTTTATTTGCATTTGCAAATATCTACATTCGTAGTATATGCGCAATCGCAAATTTTGTCAAGCTCAATTTTGAAAAAATGTTTGCATTTGCATTTTTTTGTGATAGAATAGAGGGGAAAGGAGTGGTCTTTATGAGCATAGGCGAGCGGATTGGACTATTTGCAAGTGAAAAGGGTATCAACCTTCGGCAATTAGCGTTAAAAGCTGGCATTTCATACAACACTTTATACTCTATCGTAAAAAGAAAAAGCAGCAGAGTAGACTATGAAGCAATGCAAAAAATCGCGGATGCATTGGAAATCTCGTTGTCAGAACTGGTCGGTATGAACCCAGCCGTCGACATTCCGGAAAACCGTAAAGTGTTTGACGAAGCTACGGCTTTTGTATTGAAATCGGGACTGACTATGAAAGACAAACAAGGGAATATCATTATTCAGGGTGACGGTAAGCCGTGGCAAAAAGCAACCGCCGCCGACTTATACCATATCGGCGCTTTACAATTTCACTCAGACGAAGACCGTATTTCTTTTTTCTATAAGCAGCTCAATACAGACGGGATGCTTGCAGCAAGCAAGTGCTTCCTCGATCATCTCAAGTCAGAAGACATAAAAGAAGTGGCTGATTATGTGGAAAAGCTCGCCCAGACGCCGCAATATCAGCGCCCGCAGGAAGCGGACGAAGACAAAAAATAAAGCCCCATGCGGGCATGGAGCAGGAAAGAGGTGTGATATGTACTTTTACGATGATGCAAGCAAAAACGAAGAAATGATAGAGTACAGCGAACAGACTTTTGAAAATATTAAGCACTATACCGAAGATGGTCAAGAATTCTGGTATGCCCGAGATTTGCAGCGCGTCCTAGAATACTCCGAATGGAGAAACTTTTCTGCTGTAATCGAGCGGGCAAAAATCGCTTGCAAAAACAGCGGTCAACTTGTCGAGGAATGTTTTGTTGACGTCAACAAAACATCGCCAATGCCGCATGGTGGGACAAAACAGATTGATGATTATATGCTTTCCAGATACGCTTGTTACCTAATCGTGCAAAATGGCGATCCACGGAAAGAAATTATTGCACTTGGTCAAACATATTTTGCGGTGAAAACGCGCCAACAAGAACTTGTTGAGGGGTACGATCGCCTTTCTGAGGATCAAAAGCGCCTCGCAATTCGCAATGAAATGATTGAGCACAATAAGTCTCTTGCCGAAGCCGCGCAAATGGCCGGAATTGTAGATCAACGGGATTATGCAATTTTCCAAAACAAAGGGTATCAAGGGCTATATGGCGGACTTGGCGTTAAAGAAATTCACGCACGCAAGGGCTTAAAGAAAAGCCAAAAAATACTCGACCATATGGGTAGCACCGAATTAGCCGCAAACTTATTCCGTGCCACGCAGACAGACGAAAAACTCCGGCGTGAAAACATTCAGGGCAAAGATGCCGCAAACCGAACTCATTATGAGGTCGGCAAAAAGGTTCGCCAAACCATCAAGGAACTTGGTGGTACTATGCCGGAAGATCTTCCAACACCGCAAAAAAGCATCAAGCAAATTGAAAACGAGCAGAAGAAATTGAAGGGTTAGGGCTTTGCGCACAGGAGGGACGGTTTATGCCATCTACGCGAAAAAAGGTCAACAAATCCGGTCAAACCTTCTATGAAATCCGCGTCAGCCGCGGGCGCGGCAAATCCTATCTGACAAAGCGCTGGTATGTCCCGGAAGGTTGGAGCCAACGGGCAATCGACCGAGAACTTGCGTCCGTAGCCGCCGAATTTGAGCGACAATGCAGCAATGGCGAGATCATCAGCCGGGCAGAGCAGCGAGAGAAGGACGCGCAGGAAGCCACTGAGGCCGCGCGTATCCTGACCCTGAAACAATACGGAGAACGTGTGTTTATGCCCGCAAAGGCCGTCACGATCAGCGAGAACGGGCGCTACAGCTATCAGGGCTGTTTAGACCGCGAAGTCTATCCGGTACTTGGCAATATCAAAATGCCGGAGATCACGCCCGCGCAAATTACCGCGCTTCTTCTTGATATTCAGTCCAGAGGAAAGGCGCACGCAACCGCCGTGAAAGTCTATGCCATTTTGCATGGTCTTTTCAAAATGGCGTACCTGGGCGATATGATCCAGCAAAACCCGATGGACAAGGTCGAACGCCCGAAGCCGCGAAAGGGCGAAACAAAGGCCGCCTCCCCCGCAGCATATACGGCAGAAGAGGTCAGCACGCTTCTTTCCGCGCTGCGAGAAGAGCCGCTGAAATGGCAGGCGCTCGTTCACATCCTGATTGATACGGGAATCCGGCGCGGAGAGTGCTGCGCTCTCAAGTGGGAAGACGTAGACTTCAAGACCGGCGAAATCACCATCACGAAAAACCTCTGCTACACGCCAACGAAAGGCGTATACATGGACACGCCCAAAAGCGGTCAGTCACGCGCCGTTTATGTCGGAGACGATACGATTGCCCTTTTGCGCAAGCTCCGCACAGAGCAGGCTTCAAAGGCTGTGAGCGCCTATATTTTCACCCAAGAAGGAATCCCAGAACCGATGCACCCACAGAGCCCAACGCGCTATCTGAAAAAGCTCTCCAAGCGCTGCGGCCTGCCAGACCTTCACCCGCACAAGCTGCGGCATACCTTCGCCAGCGTCGCAATTACGAACGGCGCAGACGTGGCCAGCGTCTCTGAGGCTCTCGGCCACAGCGATAAGGCGGTCACGCTGCGGATGTATACCCACGCGAATTCCGAAAGCGTCAGCAAGGCTGCGCAGATCATGCGCGATGCAATCAAGAACGCCGCAAATAAGGGATGAGGTCACGCAGTATGGGTTTCGGAAAAACCCATACAAAACCCATACCGACACCGAAAAACGGCATATTGCAGGCCGCGACAAGCAGCAACAAGAAGCAGCAAGCAAAATCCCGTTTCCATTGCAGCACAACGGCTTTTCACGATAAGCTGCAACAGGTGGCAACAGGCTAAAACAGGCCGCGCATAATTGGTAATGACGAGGTCGGCAGTTCGAATCTGCCCAGCAGCTCCAGAAAAATCCTTGAAATCTCACGATTTCGAGGATTTTTTCTTTTTGTATCAAGAAAACCGCTATCGGTGCGGATGAGAACACTGCCCTTGATGTTTCTCCGGCGGAGCGAGGATTTTGCCTCTGCCGTGAATGTAGTCTGCGCCGGCCATGGTCTGAACATAGAGCAGCGCCCATTGTATGTTCCCATCTGGACGACCCTTGCGGCATCGTCATAGTCCCTGAAATCTGCAGCCTTGCGGGTAGTCGTATTTGCCGCCGACGTGGATACACCCTAGAATTTAAGGGGAACGCTTGCGCGTTCCCCTGTGCGATAGGCGATTGCACGGCTTGCCATCAGGCAGACAGCCTCAGAAATTACGATATGGAGTCTTCCTCAGCGGCGTACAGCCGGTTCCATCAACCGGGCTGGTTGACCAGTCCCACAAATAGCGGCAGTCCGTCAATTCCCGTGATCGCGAAGATAAACGGCTTATCGAGCGTGAAATCGATTTCTTCCTCCGGACCCATCATCGCAGTCGCCTCGACACCAAGGATGGTATAGGCCGCTGCCTCGCAGCCGTCCTCGTCGATCTTCACGTGCGCGGCGTGCTTGGCCTGCGTCAGTTCCAGCGAGTCGTTTGCGGTCGTGAGCGGCGTGAAATCAGATTTTGTGCCGTCCATCACGTCCGTCATGCCAAGCTGTGCCAGTGTGTCCAGAATGTCCAGATCGGACGAAACGTCAAATTTCGGCAGGCTCAGATTGACGATTGCGCGCTGCGTCTGCGACCATTCGCCGTTCGCGAGCAAAAAGCCCAGTGCGTCCTCATTCTGCAGCAGCTCCGCCGCATCCACGCCCTCGTCCGGCTTCAGCAGCCACATCTGGCCGCTGTTCTCCAGCGAAAGCCCGATGGCCGAGAAGCCGTCGCCGTAATATACCGTGTTAGAATCGCTGCTGTGCATGAAATCGACGGTCACATCGCCGTCCGGCGCGTGAAACACGTCCTGCGTCGTGGCAGAGCCGGAAAATTTGTCGCTCCATGACGCACGGTAATAGATCGTCGACACCAGCGCCAGCACCGTCGCGGGCGCAAGCTCCAGTCCGCTTGCCTGCTCGGTCAGCAGATTTCCGGTATGCTCGTTGATCCAGTCGCGCAGCATATTGTTGTACGCGTCAGACCCCATTTCCCCGGAAAACGCGGAAGCATAAAAATCTTCCCCCAGCTTTTGGAGCGTTTCACTGTTATAGTTGTACCCATCCCTCAGCCAGATAGAGTTTGCAAGCGTGCTGGTGACGAGGCCATCGTCCCAGCTGTTTTCCGTCCAGAGCTGCGCGGTCTGCTTTTGAAGCAGCTCCAGAGACTCTGCGCCCAGCGCGTCCAGAATCTGCTGCCGCGTCTGGCCGTCCGTCACGGCGGCCAGCATGGAAAGCGCCATGTAAATATTCAGCGGCGAGCATACGCGGTTTTCCTTACCCGCGTCCTGCATCAGGGCCGGAATGCCGGTTGTGAACCAGTGCGTCATGGCGGCGGGGTCGGTCATATCTGCGGTCTTTTCCTGATAGCTTTCCCACCACGCGTCCCAGTCCTCGTCGTACTTTTCAGAGTCAAAGTTACCATTGCTGGCTGTATACTTCGCCTCGTTCGGATACTGCGCCATGGCAGCCTCCACCGGTGCGGCCAGCTGCTGCGTCGTCGGGTCGCCGATGCAGTCCGGCTGTTCCTCCGCTGCCGGGGTATCCGGAGCAGCTGCGCAGGCCGCCAGCGAGAACGCGCACGCGGCTGCAAGTAAAATCGCAAGAAGCTTTTTCATGAATGATCTCTCCTTTATCATAAAATGTGATCTGGTGATCTGCTTTTACAGACGCAGAAAAACGGTAGAAGTTGCACCCGCCGATTTTATGAATTTTGCCGACTTGCCTTTTTCCATGATTTGTGTACAATACAGATATAGAAATATTGTTTGGGAGGCTGTTTTATGGCTGTCGATACCGAAAAGACCCTGCGCAATCAGGTCTTGTATTCCATCTATGTCCGCAATTATTCCGAAGCGGGCACCTTCGCTGCCGTGCAGGCGGACCTCGACCGCATCAAGGCGCTCGGCACGGACATCATCTGGCTGCTGCCCATTCACCCGACCGGTGAAAAGCACCGCAAGGGCACGCTCGGCAGCCCCTACGCCATCCGCGACTACCGCGCCGTGAACCCCGAATTCGGCACGCTGGATGATTTCCGGCATCTGGTCGACGCCATCCACGACCGGGGCATGAAGTGCATCATCGACGTGGTCTATAACCACACGTCCCCCGATTCCTGGCTGGCAGAGCACCACCCCGAGTGGTTCTTCCACAAGCCGGACGGCACGCTCGGCAACCGCTTCGGCGACTGGTGGGACGTGGCCGATCTGGATTACAGCCACAAGGAGCTGTGGGAGTACCAGATCGAAACGCTCAAATACTGGGCGCGCCTCGTCGACGGCTTCCGCTGCGACGTTGCGCCGCTCGTCCCGCTGGAGTTCTGGAAGCGGGCGAGGGAAGAGGTGGCCGCCGTCCGTCCCGGCTGCTTCTGGCTGTGCGAATCGGTCGAGCGCGGCTTCCATGTCGCCGCCCGCGCACAGGGCTTCGCAAGCCTGTCTGACGCCGAGCTCTATCAGGCGTTCGACGCGGGCTATGATTACGACGTCTATCCCTATTTCCGCGACTATCTGGAGGGCAGGATCAGCCTGACGCAGTACGCCGACCGGCTCGACGCGCAGGAATGGCTCTATCCCGATAACTACGTCAAGCTCCGCTTCCTCGAAAACCATGACCGTGCCCGTGCTGCCCATATCCTGCCGGACGAGAAAATGCGCCGGAACTGGACGGCGTTCCTGTTCTTCCAGCGTGGTCTGACGCTTGTTTACAACGGACAGGAGGCCGACTGCACGCACGTTCCGTCGCTGTTCGACAAGGATCCCATCAACTGGAACACCGGCCGCGACCAGTCCGCGTTCCTTGCACATCTGGCCAAGCTGAAGCGCGACCCGATCTTCGCGGAGGGCAGCTATACCCTCACAGCCCTGCCGCATGACGTGCTGCTTGCCGTATATGAAAAAGACGGCCGCCGCATGGCCGGTCTGTTCAGCCTGCGCGGCGAGTCGGCGCTTGTCCGCTTCCCCGCGCCGAACGGCGTGTACCGGAACTGCATCGACGGCAGCCCTGTTGAGATCTATGAGGAGCAGCTTGCCGTAGGCGGTGAGCCCATCGTGCTCTCCCTCTGAAAATTTTTCCGGTTCCGGGAACAATCGGCGCGCCGCGCCGTCTAACCAATATCAATGAAACGGAGGAGCTTCTGATGAAGAAACTGTATAAAAGCAATAACCGAATGATCTGCGGCGTCTGCGCCGGCATTGCCGAGTATCTCGGCATCGATCCCACCGTCGTCCGCCTCATCTGGGCGGCCCTCGGCCTGACCGGCACGGGCATTCTGCTCTACATCATCGCCGCTCTCGTCATGCCCGAAAACATGGATGTGATGTAAGCTGGGTTATTCCAAAGGCTCCCCTTTATCCAAAGGAGGCTTTTGTGCACGTAAAACCGCTCCCACGGATGGCCCGGGGAGCGGTTTGTTGTCAGACTTGTTGTTATTTTGCAGCCTTGGCAGCTTTCTTGGCGGCCTTCTCACGCTCGAGGCGGGAGATGAACAGCGCGCAGGTCGCGTCGCCGGTGATGTTCAGCGTCGTGCGGCCCATGTCGAAGATCTTGTCAACGCCCGCGATGATCGCGATGCCCTCGACCGGCAGACCGACCTGGGTCAGAACCATCGCCAGCATGATCATGCCAGCACCGGAGACGCCAGCCGTGCCGACGGAGGCGAGGGTCGCAGTCAGAACGATCATGGCCATGTCGCCGAGCGTCAGCTGAACGCCATAGCAGCAGGCGATGAAGACTGCGCAGACAGCCTGATAAATGGCCGTGCCGTCCATGTTGATCGTCGCGCCAAGCGGCAGGACGAACGCGCTGATTTCCGGCTCCGCGCCCATCTTGTTGCAGCACTCGATGTTGACGGGGAGGGTTGCATTGGAGGAGGTCGTCGTGAAGGCGGTGATCATAGCCGGAGCGATGCCCTTGAAGAACTTGATGGGGCTCATCTTGGACAGGAAGCGGACGGACAGACCGTAGACGACGACAACGTGGATGATGTAGCCGAGGTAGGCGACGCCAATGATCAGGGCGAGCTTGCCGATGATCTGCGGGCCGTTCTCAGCGACGACGTTGGTCATGAGGCAGAAAACGCCGATCGGGGTGAAGCTGATGATCATCATCATGATCTTCATGACGACTTCCTGACCGCAGTTGATGAGGTTGGCGATCTTTGCGCCCTTCTCACCGGCGGCGAGGCAGCCGGCGCCAAGGAAGATGGCGATCACGATGATCGGCAGCATGTCGGAGGTGACCATCGGCTGCACAAGGTTGGACGGGAAGATATTTACGATGACCTGCATGACGGACGGAGCTTCCTTCGCCTCATAGGTCAGGGCTTCGATATCGGCGGAGGGCAGCGGCGTGAACGCGCCCTTGAAGATGTTGACCAGCGCAAGGCCGATCACAACGGCCAGCGCGGTGGTGGCCATATAGTAAACAAAGGTCTTGAGACCGACGGAGCCGACGCGCTTGAGGTCGTTAAGGGAGATAACGCCGTCGGCAATGGAGAACAGAACAACGGGGACGACAAGGAATTTCAGCAGGTTTACATAGATGGTGCCGATGGGCTTGATCCATTCCTTTGTGAACTCGCCGAGATGGGCGAATGCGAAGATGAGTCCGGCAATGATGCCGAGGGCCATGCCGATGAATATTTTGATCGGCAGGCTGAGCTTCTTCTTTTCTTTCATGATACTCTCCTTTTCTTCTCCGGGAAACATTGCGTCAGCTGACAAGGCCACACACGGTTTTTCACGGGGCAAAACAACATCCGGCGTTGTTATCCTCGTTGGCGGGCAGCAGCCCGCCTGCCTCGTCTGCCTTGCCAGCTGCAGTTTATCCTCCGTGAAAAACTCCGGAGGACTTGCGGCCCGCTTCGGCCCGCAAGCGTATGTACCCTTGTCAGCTGACGCTTTCCCTTATTACGCTATTTACTGTAGCATATCGGAGAAGCACGGTAAAGTCATTCTGACGAATCTTAACGCTATCTTAATGCGACAAACTGTGCAAAATGACCACAATCCATGGGAGAAAACAGAAAAACAGGAAGATAACGTTCAGAAGTCGTCAAAAGAGGCACTGCGGCATAAAGCGCGCGCAAAGCGCAGGCGTGAACGATTGCATTTCCGGGCCGCTGCGCTTATGCTGGACGCCATTCGCGCCGCCACGAAGATGCAGCTCACGCGCGAAGAGGGCACTGCCATGACCAACAAGTATCTGGGCATCGGCAAGTTCAAAAAGTAAGAGGCTTGCTTACGGACACTTTCGATTCAGGGAGCAGACCTCTGAAATAGTTCCTTCCCATCATCCCATCCTATCCCCTTCCCCAGCGGATCCCAGCGGCCAGTGCGGGACAAGGCGTTGGCCTTGTCCCGCCGTCCACATTCAGGAGGAATCACTTTATGCGATTTGGCATCCACACGCTTGACGAATTCGATGTCGCCGGTAAGACCGTTCTGTGCCGGCTGGATCTCAACCAGCCGGTCGATCGCGCGACCGGCACGCTCAAAAGCACCGCCCGCATCGAAGCCAGCGTCTCCACCGTGCGCGAGCTGTCGGACAAGGGCGCAAAGCTCGTTCTGCTCGCCCATCAGGGCAGCGATATTGAATACAAGAATTTTTACTGCACCCGCCCACACGCGGACGTCCTCAGCCGCCTGCTGGAACGCCCCGTGCAGTGGATCGACGACGTGTGCGGGCCTGCTGCGCGCGAAAAAATCAGCGCTCTCCAAAACGGAGAAATTCTGCTGCTGGACAACGTGCGCTATGTTTCCGAGGAGCAGACGCTCTTCGAGATGAAGCTGCGGCTCACGCATGAGCAGCAGGCTAAAACGCTGCTTGTGGAGAAGCTGGCGCCGCTGGCAGACTATTATGTCTGCGACGCATTTGCTGCCGCGCACCGCGACCAGCCGAGCCTGTGCGGCTTTGAGCAGGTGCTGCCGTCTGCGATGGGGCGGCTGTTTGAAAAAGAATACTGCGTCATTTCTGAGCTGATGGCTGCGCCGGAAAAGCCGTGTGTGTTCGTGCTGGGCGGCTCAAAAATTTCGGATGCGTTCCTGATGATGGAGACCGTGCTCGGCAGCGGCGTGGCCGACACGGTCCTGACAGGCGGATTGGTCGGCAACATCCTGCTTACGGCCAGAGGCGAGGCCATCGGGCAGGAAAGCCTGGATTTTATCTACAGCAGCAATTACGGCGAGTACATCGAGAAGGCCAGAGATATTTATAAAAAGTACGCAGACAAGATCCTTCTGCCGTCCGACCTTGCTTATGTCGAGAACGGCGGACGCAGGGAGTGCATGATCGGCGCAGTCCCGCCGGATATCTGCGCCGTGGATATCGGGAGCCGGACGGCAAAGCAGTATGTGGATGTCATTCTGGCGGCAAAAACGGTTTTCGTCAACGGGCCGATGGGCATATTTGAGAAGCCGGAGACGGAGCTTGGCACAAAAGCCGTATTCGAGGCGCTCGGTGCGGCGTCTGGCTATACCGTGGTCGGCGGCGGCGACAGCGTAACAGCGGCGGCAAAGTATCAGGTCAAGGACAAGCTCGGCTACGTCTGCACGGGCGGCGGCGCGCTGATCCGCTTCCTGACCGGTGAGGAGCTGCCCGTCGTAAAAGCGCTGCGCGGTGCGGCGCAGCGCTTCGGAGGGCGTGCATGAGGCTGGATTTTGGATACGGCACCGGCATACAGACGGTCGAGATCCCGGATGAAAACCTGCTGGGCGTCTTGACGGCGAATGAGATTCCGCACGAGCGCGGCGGCGAGGCCGCCGTGCGATACGCGCTGGCGCACCCCATCGGCGCAAAGCCGCTGCGGGAGCTGGTAAAACCGGGGCAGAAGATTGCCATCATTGCGAGCGATATCTCCCGGCCCGTGCCGAGCTATGAAATTCTGCCTGCCATTTTGGACGAGCTCACGGCGGCGGGCTGCCGGGATGGCGATATTACTGTCGTGTTTGCGCTTGGCTCGCACCGCCATCACACGGAGGAGGAGAAGTGCCACCTTGCGGGTGAGCGCGTCTGGCGCCGCGTGCGGTGCGTGGACTCCGACCCGGACGACTGCACCCACCTCGGCACGACAAGCGCCGGAACGCCGGTCGACATTACCCGCGTTGTGGCCGAAGCAGATTTTCGCATCTGCACCGGCAACATCGAATTTCATTACTTTGCCGGCTACTCCGGCGGCGCGAAGGCGATCATGCCGGGCGTTTCCACCCCGGCGGCAATTCAGGCAAATCACCGCATGATGGTGCGGGAAAGCGCCTGCGCCGGGAAGCTGGACGGCAATCCCATCCGCGCGGACATTGAGGAAGCCGGACGCATCTGCGGCGTGGACTATATCGTGAACGTGGTGCTCGACGAGCACAAGCACATCGTCCACGCCGTGGCAGGCGACACGATCAAGGCGCACCGCGCGGGCTGCGCGTATCTCGACCGGATGTACCGCAGGCCGATCCCGCAGTGCGCGGACATCGTGCTTGTGTCACAGGGCGGCGCGCCTAAGGATGCGAACCTCTACCAGACGCAGAAGGCGCTGGATAATGCAAAATACGCTGTCAAAAGAGGCGGCACGATCATCCTCATCGGCGCGTGTCCGGAAGGCCTTGGCAGCGCGAAATTTGAGCAGTGGCTGCTGGAGGCAGCGGATGCGCATTCCATGATCGAGCGCGTACACGAGCACTTTGAGCTGGGCGGGCACAAGGCTGCCGCCATTGCGATGGTGCTGGAAAACGCGCAGATCGACTTAGTCAGCGAAATGCCGGACGCGTTCGTCCGCAGCATTTTCCTGAACCCGCAGCCCAGCGCGCAGTATGCGCTGGAGGAGGCGTTCCGGAGATATGGCCCCGAGGCGACGGTCATTGCCATGCCCTTCGGCGGCGCAACGCTGCCGGTGCTTTGCTGAGCGTCCCGCATAAACAAAAACGAGCCTCCCGGACCAAATGATCCGGGAGGCTTTTCTGTGTCGTTGCGCGCTGGGCGGCGACTGATTTTGTATTACTGCGCCAGATTCCAGCAGAGCGTGGCCAGCATCTTGGTGATGAGCTCCATGTCCTCGACGGGGATGTACTCAAAGCGGCCATGGTAATTCTCGCCGCCGGTGCAGAGATTCGGGCAGGGGAGACCCTCGTAGGAGAGACGCGCGCCGTCGGTGCCGCCGCGGATGGGCACGATGACCGGCTCCACGCCGACCTCGCGCAGTGCCTTTTCTGCATCCCAGATCAGGAACATGCAGTCGGCGAGCTTTTCCTTCATGTTGTAATAGCTGTCGCGCAGCGTCAGCTCCACGGTGCCCCTGCCGTATTTGCGGTCGATCTCCTCCGCAGCGGCGGCGACGGCCTGCTTGCGCTGCTCGAATTTCTCGCGGCTGTGGTCGCGGATGATGTAGCTGAGCGTGGCCTCCTCAACGGTGCCGGACATTTCCGTCAGATGGTAGAAGCCCTCATAGCCCTCCGTGCAGGCGGGGATCTCGTTCTCCGGGAGAAGGGCGTTGAAGTCTATGGCAGCCAGCATCGCGCTGATCATTTTGCCCTTCGCGTCGCCGGGGTGGACGCTCCGGCCGTGGAACACCAGCTTTGCGGAGGCGGCGTTGAAGTTTTCATATTCGACCTCGCCCAGCGTACCGCCGTCCACGGTGTAGGCGTAGTCCGCGCCGAAGCCCTTGACATCGAAAAGGTCCGCGCCGCGGCCGATCTCCTCGTCTGGCGTAAAGCCGATGCGGATGACGCCGTGCGGCTTGTCGGAGCTCAGCAGCAGCTCCGCCGCGGAGAGAATTTCCGCCACGCCCGCCTTATCGTCCGCGCCGAGCAGCGTGGTGCCGTCCGTGACGATGAGATGCTTGCCGGTGTTGCGGAGCAGGGAAGGAAAGTCTTTCGGAGAAAGGACGATGCCCTTTTCCTCATTCAGAACGATGTCTCCGCCCGAATAAACGTCGGTGATGCGGGCCTTGATATCCTTGCCGCTGGCGTCGGGAGAGGTGTCCATATGTGCGATCAGGCCCAGCACGGGCAGCTCCTTTTCGCAGTTTGCGGGGACGGTGCCGTAGACGTAGCCGTGCTCGTCCATGTACGCGTCGGCAATGCCAAGCTCCTGCATCTGGCGCACAAGCTCCGCACCCAGAACCTTCTGATTCGGGGTGGAGGGGCAGGCCTCGGAATTTTCATCGGAGGTCGTTTCATACGACACAAGCTTCAAAAAACGGTCAATGACAGTCATATTCTCGCTCCTTTGCTGATAATACCTGCATTATAGCGCACATTTCCGAAATTGTCAGCAGAAAAGAGCGCCGGAGACGGAAAAAATGCGCCGGAAGCGTCAGATGGTATCGACCCGGATGAGATTGGTGTTGCCGGAGGTGCCGTTGACGGTGCCGCCGGTCAGGACGATGTTGTCGCCGGGCTGGAGCTTCAGAGCGGCCTTCGCGGCCTTGCGCGCGTGATAGAACAGCACGTCAGTCGAGTCAAAGGTCTCGCAAAGCACGGGCAGCACGCCCCACGACAGCGCCAGCTTATACCAGACGGCCTTGTTGGTGGCCATGCCGATGATATCGGTCGGGACGCGGAAGCGCGAGACCATGCGCACGGTTCGTCCGGAAAGAGAGCTGACGACAATGGCTTTCGCGCCGATGTCGATGGCCATGCCGCAGGTGGCGTGGCTGATGGCGTCGAGCGTGTCGTGGATCTCAAACTGCGTCTTGGGGAAGCGGCCGGCGTAGTTGATGTGCGCCTCGGTGTATTCGGCGATGCGGGCCATGGCGCTCAGCGCCTCGACGGGGTGCTCACCCGCGGCCGTCTCGCCGGAGAGCATGATGGCGCTCGTGCCGTCATAGACGGCGTTGGCCACGTCGGCGATCTCGGCGCGGGTGGGGCGGATATTGTGCGTCATGCTCTCGAGCATCTCGGTTGCGGTGATGACGCGCTTGCCGAGCAGGCGGCACTTGCCGATGAGCTCCTTCTGGATGCTCGGCAGCTCCTCATACGGCACCTCGACGCCCATGTCGCCGCGGGCGATCATGATGCCGGTGCACTCGGTGAAGATGTCCTCGATGTTGTCGATGCCGGGCTGATTCTCGATCTTGGCGATGACGGAGATGTCCCCGCCGCCGTTGGCGCGCAGAAAGCCGTTGAGATCGACCAGATCCTGCCTGCGCGACACGAAGGACGCGGCCACGAAGTCCACGTCGTTTTCGATGCCGAAGAGCAGGTCGCGCTTGTCCTGCTCGCTCAGAAACGTCTGCTTGAGCACCTTGTTCGGGAAGCTCATGCTCTTGCGGTCGGACAGCACGCCGCCGGCCGTGACGCGGCAGACGACGTCCGTGCCGGTCGTGGCGGTGACGGTCAGTGCGATGAGCCCGTCGTTGACGAGCACGGTGTCACCCGGCTCAAGATCCTGCGCGAGGCCGGCATAGCTCACGGACACGCGTTCGGCATTGCCGGTGACGGCCTCGGTCGTGAACGTGAACGTGTCGCCGCTGTGCAGCTCGATCTTCCCGTTTTCAAACGTGCCGATGCGGTACTCGGGGCCCTTCGTGTCGAGCATGATGGCGATGGGCAGGTCGAGCTCCGCGCGCAGCTTCTTGATGCGGTCGATGCGCACCTGGTGCTCGGCGTGCGTGCCGTGGGAAAAGTTCAGGCGCGCGACGTTCATGCCCGCGAGCATCATGGCGCGCAGCGTCTCCTCACTGTCGCAGGCGGGGCCGATGGTGCAGACGATCTTCGTTTTTCTCATATTCCGACTCCTTCTCTGAATCCTGCGGTTTACTTTTTCTTCTTGCCGAACCAGCGGCGCTCCTTGCGGTTGCGGCTCTCAGGCTCGTCATCGGTCGCGGTGATGTTCCGGGCGGCCTCGGCCACGGCGTCGGCGTCGAAGTCCACGCCCATCTCGGCCGCGGTATTGCGCATCTGCTCAAAGAACTCGAGCTGGGCCTTGAGCGTCTGGAGCATCTCGCGCGTGAGCGCAAGGCCGCTGCCGACGCCGGGGTCGATGATGATGCCGGTGTCGTTCGAGGAGAGCACGAGTGGGGCGTAGTCCTTCACGCCGAGCTCGACGCTGCCCATGTTGCGCCACTGCAGCAGGCGCGCGCGGTCGGTGAAGGCGCAGAAGAACGTGCGCCCGTCATCGGTGCGCACCTTGCCGAACTGCAGGTGCTGCTGGCCGTCGGCCGGGGCAGCTTCGCCCTCGGGCCGCTGGGCGGGGAAGAACAGCGGCGCCGCGATCATGGTCGCGGCCAGGCGCTGGAAGTTCTCCTTCGAGGCGTTGATCTTGCACGCGTCGAGCGCGTCGCGCAGCTCCTCGGCCAGCGCGGCACGCATGGCCTGCTCGGGCGTGCGCTCGCTGAGCTCGATGTGGAAATCGGGATAGGCCACGCGCAGCATGTCCAGCGCGGTGCGCAGGCCCTGCACGTCCTCGTCGGGGCGGTCGTTGGCGGCCACGACGAACAGGCGCGGGCGGTGGTTGGCACTGCGGTCGACGATGCCGGAGGCGTAGAGCTCCTCGAGCTTCGTCTGCACGCACAGGGCAATGCAGTTGGGCGTCTCGCTCGTGGCGGTCACGGCGATGGCATAGGTCTCGTCGCCGTCCTGCACGGGCATTTTCGCCGCCTCGAGAATGTGCGGGCGGCCGAGCGCATAGGCGGCCTCAGCCTTGTGCTGCTCGCGCTCGGCGTCGGTCATGTCCTCAATGTTGTCCGGCTCCGTGTAGGCGCCGGCGGCCAGCAGCTCCGCCACGGCCTTGCGGCGGATGTCCTGAATGCCGAGCAGCTGCATGGCGCGCGAGCGGTCGGCGGCGACGTGGTCGTACAGATCGTTAAAATTACTCATATGTTTCCTTTCCCGGGGCTCGGGGCGCCCCTTGGTTTTCTTTGCCGCCATTATAACACACCCCGCGCCAAATGCAAAGCGCCGATTCGCCGCGGCAGATTGCACAAACATCGACGCGGGGCGCAAAAAATTTTCTTGCCGCAGAGCACCGGTTTCTCTTTGCAAGCGGCAAAAATGTTGCTATAATGATTTTGTATGAAAACTTGGGTTTTTGCGCCTGTGCGCAGGACACGGAAATTTTCAAAAAGAGAGGAAGTTACGATATGATTCCACACGGCAAAGAGATCAAGGTGTTCACCGGCTCGTCCAACCCCGACCTGGCGGACATGATCTGCAAGAACCTCGGCATCTCCCTGGGCAAGAGCACGGTCACGGCGTTTGCCGACGGCGAGTGCTCCATCTCCATCAACGAGCCCGTCCGCGGCGTGGATGTGTTCATCGTGCAGAGCACCTGCAAGCCGGTCAATGACAGCCTCATGGAGCTGCTGGTCATGATCGACGCGATGAAGCGCGCCTCCGCCGGCCGCATCACCGCCGTCATCCCGTACTTCGGCTACGCCCGGCAGGACCGCAAGGCCAAGGCCCGCGACCCGATCTCGGCCAAGCTCGTGGCGAACCTGCTCACCGTCGCCGGGGCCGACCGTGTGCTGACCATGGACCTGCACGCTGCGCAGATCCAGGGCTTCTTTGACATTCCGGTGGACAACCTCTACGGTGCGCCGCTGTTCGCCACGCACTACCTGCGCCGCTTCGGCTACGGCCGCGAGGACATGGTCGTCGTCTCGCCGGACGTCGGCAGCGTGGCGCGCGCGCGTTCCTTCGCCATGAAGATGGGCCTCGGCCTCGCCATCGTGGATAAGCGCCGCGAGAAGGCCAACTGCTCCGAGGTCATGAACATCATTGGCAATGTCGAGGGAAAGACCTGCCTGCTGCTCGACGACATGGTTGATACGGCCGGCAGCCTGTGCGGCGCGGCCAAGGCCATCGTCGAGGTCGGCGGCGCGAAGGAAGTGTATGCCTGCGCGTCCCACGGCGTGCTCTCCGGCCCGGCCATCGACCGCATCAACGACAGCGTCATCGACGAGCTGCTCCTGCTCGATACCATTCCGTATCCGAAGAACAAGCCGGCCTGCGACAAGATCCAGTATCTGCCCGTCGCGCCGATGTTCGCCGAGGCCATCAACCGCATCTATGAGGAAATGAGCATCTCCTCGCTGTTTGAGTGATGTTCTTTTCCGATCGCGGCGGCGTGCAGTGGCTGGTCGTGTTTCTCGGCAACCCGGGGCTGAAGTATCAGAACACGCGGCACAACGCGGGCTTTCTCACGGCGGACGTCGTGGAAAAGGACTGCGGCGTGCGCATCGACCGGCTGCGCTTTCACGCGCTCACCGCGCAGGCGGAGCTCGGCGGGCAGAAGGTCCTGCTCATGAAGCCGCAGACGTATATGAACAACTCCGGCGAGGCCGTGGCGCCGGCGGCAAAGTTTTATAAGGTGCCGCCGGAGCATATTCTGGTCGTGTCGGACGAGATCCACCTGCAGCCGGGCCGCCTGCGCATCCGCACAAAGGGCTCGGCCGGCGGGCACAACGGGCTCAAGAGCATCATCGCCTGCCTCGGCACGGACGCCTTTCCCCGCATCCGCATCGGCGTCGGCGCGCCTCCGCACCCGGACTATGACATGCCCGACTGGGTGCTTGGCACGTTCCGCGGCGCGGACAAGACCGCCATGGACGATGCGGCCGCGCGCGCGGCCGAGGCCTGCGCGGTCTATATCCGCGACGGGGCGGATCGCGCCATGAGCCGCTTTAACTGAACATTTGTCAGGGGTTTCCCACGTCTACCGGAACCGCCGCAGCCGACCGTGGGGCCATCGCCGCCGGGCCGCGCGCGAAACCGGTCGGGCCGCGGGAGGCCCCTGATCTATTCGCAACTGGAGAAAAGGAGGAGCGCATCCCTTGAAAAAACACTGTATCGCCATGCTGCTCGCGGGCGGGCAGGGCTCGCGGCTGTACGCCCTCACGGCGAAGGTCGCCAAGCCCAGCATCCCGTTCGGCGGCAAGTACCGCATCATTGACTTTCCGCTGTCCAACTGCGCCAACTCCGGCATTGACACCGTCGGTGTGCTCACGCAGTACCAGCCCCTGCTGCTCAACCGCTACATCGGCAGCGGCCAGGCCTGGGATCTGGACAGCATCGACGGCGGCGTGTACATCCTGCCCCCGTATCAGAGCGCGGGGGAGCGCGGGTCGTGGTTTTCCGGCACGGCCAACGCCATCTATCAGAACATGGATTTCATCGAGATGTATGACCCCGACTGCGTGCTCATCCTCTCGGGCGACCATGTGTACAAAATGGACTATGACAAGATGCTCCGCGCGCACGAGCAGGCTGGCGCGGCCTGCACGATCTCGGTCATCCAGGTGTCGATGGAGGAGGCCTCGCGCTTCGGCATCATGAACGTCGGGCCCGACGGCTTTATCGCGGAGTTTGAGGAAAAGCCCGCTCACCCGAAAAGCGACCTTGCGAGCATGGGCATCTATATCTTCGACTGGAAGGCGCTGCGCCGCTATCTCATCGAGGACGAGGCGGACCCGGACTCCGACAAGGACTTCGGCAAGAACATTATCCCCAAGATGCTCGCCGCCGGGGAAAAGCTGCTGCCGTACCAATTCGAGGGCTACTGGCGCGACGTCGGCACCATCGTCAGCCTCTGGGACGCGAACATGGACATGCTCTCGCCCACGCTCATCAATCTCTATGACCCGAAGTGGCCCATCCGCGCCAAGAGCCCCATCCGCCCGCCGCACAGCATCGGCCGGCAGGCGGAGGTCGTGCACTCAATCATCACCGAGGGCTGCACGATCGAGGGCCATGTGGAAAACTCCGTGCTCTCGAGCTCCGTCACCGTCGGCGCGGGCGCGCGTGTGCTCTACAGCATCCTGCATCCCGGCGTCGTCGTGGAGCCGGGCGCCGTGGTGGAGTATGCCATCGTCGGCGAGGGCACGGTCGTCGGCGCGGGCGCGCACATCGGCGCGCAGCCCGACGGGACGGACGGCTGGGGCGTTGCCACGGTCGGCCCGGATGTGGCAGTGCCCGCCGGGGGCACGGTCCCGGCCGGGGCCATGATCTATGACGGAGCGGAGGTGCACGCATGAGCGAAGTACACGGCATTGTTTACGCATATCACAGCTCCCCGCGGCTCGGGGACCTGACGCGCTACCGCACGAACGCATCGCTGCCGTTCTGCGGGCGCTACCGGCTGATCGACTTTGCGCTCTCGTCGCTCTCGAACGCGGGCGTGCACAGCGTCGGCGTCATCATGCAGCGGGACTATCAGTCCCTGCTCGACCACCTCGGCAGCGGCAAGGCGTGGGATCTGTCGCGCCGCAGCGGCGGGCTGCACCTGCTGCCGCCGTTCGGCGTCAACACGCGCGGCGACTATACCGGCACGGCCGAGGCGCTCAACGCGGTCATTTCCTACGTGCGGAATATCCCGGAGCCGGAGGTCGTGCTCATGCCGGCGGATATCGTCTGCAATCTCGACCTTGCCGCCGCCATCGCGCAGCACAATGCCTCCGGCTGCGGCATCACGGCCATCTGCCGCGACGGTGTCGTCACCGGAGAGCACCATCGCTACCTCACGGACGAGCGCGGCCGCGTTACGAAGCTGATTACCAGCGCGGCGGCCGGCGCGGGCGTCGCCGCCATGGAGATCTACATCGTCAATAAGGACGTCCTGCTCGGTATGCTCGATTTCTGCGCGCAGGAAAACCGCTTCCACTTCCACCGCGACGGGCTGTTTGAATATCTCCGGCGCGGCGGCACGATGGATGTGTTCCTGCACCCGGGCTACGCCGTGCACGTGGACACGGTCGCGGACTATTTTGCCGCCAGCATGGATATGCTGGAACCGTTGGCGCGCGCCTCGCTGTTCCCGGCCGAGCGCCCGGTGCGCACGAAGGAGCGCGCGGACGTGAGCACCTATTACGGTGAGCACGCGCACGTGGAAAACTGCCTCGTGGCCGACGGCTGCTTCATCGAGGGCACGGTCACGGACTGTATCCTGTTTCGCGGCGTGCGCGTCGCGCGCGGAGCGCACCTGAGCCGCTGCATCGTCATGCAGGACACCTGCATCGCGGCGGACGCCATTTTGCAGTACGTCATCGCGGACAAAAATGTCCGCATCGGCCCGGCCGTCACGCTCACCGGCTGTGAGGCCCTGCCGATCGTGATCCCCAAGGGCAGCGAGCTCTGACCCGGACGAACCCAGTAAAGGAAGAAATGTATTTATGCCAATGACCAATCAGATTTCCCGCGATGAGCTGCGCAGCGCCATTGCCGACAAGCTCTGTGCGCACTTCGGCGTCACAGCCGGGGACGCGACCGACGAGCAGGTCTTTCAGGCCGCAGCCATCGTTATCCGCGAGATCCTCTCGCGTCTGCACACGTTTGACAGCCGCACCGCGCCCGAGCGCGAGGTGCACTACCTGTCGATGGAGTTTCTCATGGGACGCTCGCTGATGAAGGACGCCTTCAATCTCGGCATCGGCGACGCGCTCACCGGCGCGCTCGAGGACCTCGGCCGCAGCGCGGCTGACATCTTTGAGACAGAGCCGGACGCCGGCCTCGGCAACGGCGGCCTCGGCCGCCTCGCCGCGTGCTATATGGACAGTCTCGCCACCGAGGGCATCCCCGCCACAGGCTATTCGCTGTGCTACGAGCTGGGCATCTTCCGGCAGCGGATCGTCGATGGCCGCCAGACCGAGGTCGCGGACAACTGGCGCACCGCCGCGTCGAGCTGGCTCGTGCCGTGCCATGAGGACACGGTCGAGGTGCGCTTCGGCGGCCGCGTGGAGCAGCATTGGGATGCCTACGGCCACTACCACGGCGAGCTGCGCGGCTATGAGAGCGTGCTGGCCGTGCCGCGCGATATGCTCATCGCGCCGTATGGCGACGGGCGCGTCAACACCCTCCGTCTCTGGGAGGCGCACAGCCCGAACGACCTGGATATGTATCTTTTTGCCGCCGGCAGCTACGTGCAGAGCCTCGAGCAGCGCACGATGGCCGAGGTCATCACGAAGGTGCTCTACCCGGCGGACGACCACATCGAGGGCAAGACCCTGCGCATCCGTCAGCAGTATTTCTTCGTCTCCGCGACGGCGCAGAGCATCCTGCGCGCCCATCGTGCGCGCTACGGCACGGTGCGCAACTTTGCCGAGCACCACGTCATCCAGATCAACGACACGCACCCGACGCTCATCATCCCCGAGCTCATGCGCCTGCTGCTCGATGACGACGGCCTCGGCTGGGACGAGGCATGGGCCATCGTCACTGCCTGCGTCAACTATACGAACCACACCGTCATGTCCGAGGCGCTCGAGACCTGGCCGCAGGGCCTCATCCAGAGCCAGCTCCCGCGCGTGTGGGAGATCATCTGCGAGATCAACCGCCGCTGGTGCGACGACCTGCGCGCCCGCTTCGGTGACGATGCGCGCGTGGGGCGCAACCTCATCATTGCCGACGGCAGCGTGCACATGGCAAACCTCTGCCTCGCCGCGTGTAAGACCATCAACGGCGTCTCCGCCCTGCACGGGGAGATCCTGCGCCGCGACCTCTTCCGCGACGTCTGCGCGCTCAATCCGAGCCGCTTCACCTATGTCACCAACGGCATCGACCACCGCCGCTGGCTGGCTCAGTGCAACCCCGGCCTGCACCGGCTGGTGTGCGACGTGCTTGGCAGCGAGGATTATCTCCTGCACCCCGAGCAGCTCTCGGGTCTGGAGCGCGCGGCGAGTGACCCCGCCGTGCTTGCCCGGCTCGAGGAGATCAAGGCGCTCAACAAGCAGCGGCTGGCCGCGTGGGTGTTCCGCACGGACGGCTTCTCGCTCAACAGCGACGCGATCCTTGACGTGCAGGTCAAGCGCCTGCACGAGTATAAGCGCCAGCTTCTGTGCGCCATGCGCATCACACAGTTGCAGCTCCTGCTGCACGACGACCCGGACCAGCCCTTCCAGCCGCGCACGTTCCTGTTTGCGGCCAAGGCCGCGCCGGGTTATGCCACGGCCAAGCGCATCATCCAGCTGCTGTGCTCACTCGCGGCCGATGTGAATGCCGACCCCGTCTGCCGCGGGAAGCTGCAGGTGTATTTCCTGCCGAACTACCGCGTCTCCGCCGCCGAGATGCTCATGCCCGCCGCGCAGGTGTCCGAGCAGATCTCGACCGCCGGCAAGGAGGCCAGCGGCACCGGCAACATGAAGCTCATGATGAACGGCGCCGTCACGATCGGCACGCTC